>ERZ808274.420-NODE-420-length-22126-cov-2.916678_pt1 | contig 22126 bp, 19 predicted proteins | sample MGYA00521277_ERZ808274 | MGnify/ENA primary metagenome ERZ808274 (study PRJEB31516, sample SAMN03275597) | gut metagenome | biome: mammalia-associated habitat; material: feces | host: Papio cynocephalus | place: Kenya | collected 2012-07-28 ... | reverse complement strand
TACGTTTGTCATAACTTTTTCTTTTTTGCAGTTGTTGATAGTTTGGGCTGATGTACAGCCTTCAAAATGCCCGCAAAAGTACGCTTTTTTTCGTTACGCTGATTTGACATATATCAAATAGTATGTCTGATACGGCTTAATGTCTCTTGCGAGATACCCAGAAAGGAGGCAATATATTGCAACGGGGCGCGGTTGATAACGGCAGGATACACTTCACGCAGTTCCCTGTAGCGTTCTGCCGCACTGAGAACCTGAAATGAATATACACGGTTGTTGAGGTCGCAGCAGTACTCCTCGGTCATACGTCTGCCTATGGTGTTCATACACTCATACTTGCGATAGAGGTCTTGCAAGTCGCGATTGGTGATGTATAGAAAGCGGCAGTCTTCGATACATTCCACCGTCTCGCATGAAGACAGGTCGTTGAAGATAGACGATATAGAAGCGGCTGTGTCGTTTTCGGCTGAAAACCAGATTGCCACCTGTTTGCTGCCGTATTGGTAGTAGGAGCGCACCATTCCCTCTTCAATGTAGAAGAAACTGGTTGCCCTCTGCCCAATGCGGATGATAGTCTGCCCTTTGGCGCGTTGCAGCGACTGCACCCGCTCCCGCAAATCTTTCTCCGCATCGGGTGTGATGTCCCCGTACCGCTTCATAAAATTCACAAACGCATCTGTATTCATTGTTTATACTAATGGCTTATTTATATGTCTAATTATTTGTTCTACAACGTTTTTTAATGGCGTTTTAATGGAGCCTTATACCCCTCCTTTGAAGGAGGGAATAGGGGAGGTCTGCGCATAAAAAAAGCCCATCCTGTTATAGATAGGCTTCTGTACATGTTCGTTTTTTACCACGACTATAGTCTCATTCAATCGCTCACGCGGACGGATGGGCTACGAACTCCCTCTTCAAGAGTCATTTCCATGCACCTATTAGATGTCTTATGTATCCCCTTCTTCTTCCTCTGCATTCCTCCTCACCTTATCATTCTCCCCTTGTGCCTACTTGAAAAATTAATGGCCAATTTATGGTAATTAATGTTCCTATCCCTATTCACCATTACTGCCCCTTGTAGTATTCCTGTCATATCCCCCCCCCTATTGCAATTAATGGTCAATTCGTGGTAATTAATGTTCCCTTTCTCCCACTGCTGACCATCAATGTTCCTTTCTCCTGTGGCACGCACTCTCCCCCGAAATCGCCTGCAAAATTACTGCTTTTTTGCGACCTGACCAAATCTATATGAGTCAAAAAAATCAAATCGCCAACTCCCATTTAGCAAAATGGTATTCGTATTGCCGGGTGGGTAGGGTAGGTGGGGGCAACCTCAAGGCAAGGTCTGGGACACCGCAGGGAAAATGCGTGCCCGTAAAGTACGATGTATGGATAAGATATGGCTTAAATCTGTGCAGAGTTTATGTCTCGTTAGATGTTTTTCGTATAATTGTTCCATTCGGTCTCTATTTTTTACTTTTACGGCTAAGCCATTTTCACAGAACTCAATCCGTTGGATATACCTGCCCTATAGCAACCTAATACATTCCCGTTTCGCGTCAGTTGATCTAAAAGCAGAATCTCCCCCACAACAAACACGCGGCATAAAAACGTATCTCCGCAAGCAAGCCCTTGCGAGTTTTTAACCATTCTGATTCTGAATATCGCATTGCCACTATACTCCGCTATACATTCTCTATCGGGCAACCACGTGAACTCTATCCTATCCCCTGTTTGCAGTTCTTCAATTCCGATTCGTTGCACATATGTATGCAGATCGGATTCCACCCCCGCCACACTCTGATAAGTTTGCACAAAATCATCCCATTCTTTTGCACCCACATATTGACTCAAAATATCCAATGTAGAGCGGCGCACAGTGGTGTATGCATCTTTGCGTTGTCCCCACAAACGGCGTATGGTATCCTCGTTCAGTTGATGATGTATTGCCTCAATAAAATCCCAGATATTGCTTTGGCTCTGCAGGTTGCGCCCAAAGGTGTCTTCTACCGCCTTTCGCAGTTGGGGCAATACGGGATGAGACAAAAAGATCCGTGTCGGCATATTGATAAAGATAATTACTATTTTTGTATCTGTTTTTGCAAGTCTTCCACCGAGAAGAAACTATCTACTTCCGCCTTATAGACAGCCAATGAATCTCTTAAATGGGCGAGTTGTGCATCTATTTGTTCCTTGTTCGTTTCGTATAGGCGTGAATCATATACTGATGCCCTATCAGGTCCCAATAAGCCAAACTTCGTTTCTCTATTTCTAAGTAGATTCTCATACTGTATTTTCAAAGTAAGACTAACATCATAATCCTTTCCATTAAGACACTCACCTACCATTTTGCGGAAATCTGCTTCATAGAATCCCCATATCAAATCGGTAAATTCAACATAATGCGGATATTCTTGTTTTTTATAGGATGCAACATAACGATAGTACAATCTTTCCTGACGGGCATTAATAGTATCGCCAATAGCACTATTCTCTCTCCTTTTCTTTTCTCGTAATGCTTGATTACGTTCCCAATTCTTCCAAAACACAGCATCAGCCGAATCAGAAGCAGCCTGCCGTCTCTGGCGTTCTTCCGGAGATATAGTAAATTGTTGCTGTATTATCTTAATAACCGTATCCCGTGTAACCGTGGTGGATTCACGGATACTATCCTGCCGCATTATTGGCGAATGAGTATCTACAGGAAGAAGACGGCTTTGCGCATAGCGGTAAAAAACGAAAGACAGCAAGGATATGGCTATTAGCACGCCAATCCATTTTCCCAGAACAGAACGTAACGCAACGGCACGGCGTAATGACGCAATGGAACTATAGCGACGTTCTTTGTGGGAACGGGTACATTTATGGACAATACAAAGATATTGATGCGGAAACAACAAACGAACAATTGCACCCATGGCAAATATATCCGTCCTGCTATCAATGTTTTCTCCCTTAATTTGCTCTGGGGCGGCATATCGTTTGGTACAACCAAGATTGGTTTGCGCAAACTCATCTTTATCAGCAAGCCCAAGATCCAATAGTTTGATATGGTTTCCGCCATTGGTAATCAGGATGTTGCCCGGCTTTAAGTCTCCATGGATAATCTGTTTGCTATGAAGATATTGTATCGTATCCAATATCTCGTTTAGAATCTGACGCCTTTGCCGTAAAGACGGCTTTGAACGCAACCAACTATCCAATGTTTGCCCGTCTATATATTCCATCACAATGCAAAGCCCCACCTGTGGGTCTTTGCGCAGTTCCCATGCTCTTACTATAAAAGGAGACTCTAATTGTGTCAGAATAGTATATTCGCGTTGTAACAGACACTCCTGCCTTGCCTTATCTTGTACCGTCGGGCGAATTCCCTTTAAGACATATCGCCGCCCACCGGCAATAATACTATAGATACAATGATAAGTCGTTTCGTAGAGCAAATGATAACGGATGTCCGACTCACCATTTGCCATACCTTCCAGTATCAATTCTGACGATTGACTTGTTTTCTGCAACACGATTTTATTAAATTATCAAATTTGGGTGCAAATGTATAAATCTTTATGGAATTATACAAATACATTTTGTTTATTCCGCATTATCTCCACCATATTCTTCATTTGTAATATGTTTTTCTACTAAAGCCTAAATAAGCCCTTGCCTGCATAAAGCCGTTGCTATACCTTTGCAGAAAAATGCAAAGGTAGCACGTTGGGGCAAAATACCGCAATAGCAAAATAGAACAAGATTTTTCTCTTTTTTATTTTGCAGTATGAAAAAATATACATAACTTTGCGGTCGAATTATCAGCGGATAATCCATAGCGTCCTGTCTGTGTACGGAGAAATTCCCCATAGTACACCATTTGACGCTGTGCATATTTTGTACCATAAGTACTGACACTCCAATTTCGTCTGTGGAAATGTAGCAGTTTACCGAATAACGAACCATTGGCAGTTGTTAGCGCGTTTTTGACGTGCTACTTTTGCATATTTTCGTTATAGGTTCTGCTACAACCTCCACAGAGATATGCAAAAGTAGTATTTTTTTTGTATATATACCAAACAAATAAAATGGAGGATGCCGAAAATCCTAAGAAGAGTAGGCAAAAAATATCAATTTATCATTATGGGATTAGGAGATTTTATCTCAAACGAAATGTCAAATGCGTTTGAAAGAGCCGGAGAACGCAGGACACAAAAACAAATGGCCGCCATGGAGGTTAACAATGAGGTACGTAACCAAAAACTATCAAGTGCACTCTGAATAATGAGCATATCTTCTGTCAGTTCGTTGCAGTATGTTGCTACAACAATTCTGTAGATTGTCCCAACATTCCCAGCGGATGCCTTTTGTCAGAGTGAAGCAAATATAATATCACATTGTGGGCGAATGTGTATAAATCAATTTATTAATGTGCGAGTGCCCATAGCGCAAACAAAACTTTAAGTATTATGAAAAGTTACAAAAATGTAGAGATGTTCGCAAAGAACTCTCCCGCAGGTGCGTATGCAGCAGGATGTCCAACATTGTGGGCTCAAGGAGACCCTCGTGGTGGTGATAGCCGATACTGCCAAGCGTGCGAACGTAGCCTATAATGCTAAGTTCATGTAATGCCTCCACACATTAGTTAGGTAATTTCTTATCCCCATTGTAGTGTGGGCAATGGGGATTTTACATCATTAAAGATAAATTTATAAAATAATTATGAGTACTTACAATTATCCTCAAACGGTCTACTTGGTAGATGCAAAGCAGCAGAGTGATATTATGCCTCTATCTTTAAATCTCATAGGTGAAGCGAATATTACACGCAGTGTAGATGGGAAAAAAGAAGAGTCCAAGGTCATCTTGGCTCTTGAAAATACACAATGGTATAATATTGATTTTATAAAAAACAATTACAAATAGCCATTATCATTATTTGGTAAAACTTGCTCTATAAAGGTTTTACTAGATAGTAAATTATCGTAATATAACGAGAGTTCGGTATAAGATAATAGACTAAAAACAAGTATTGATTGCCACTGACAAGGGATGATGCGAAAGAGAGGAATGTGTATGCAATTAGTTGATTCTTGATACAAAAAATACATAATAATGTTAGTAATACAAAGCAAAAACACGTTTATCCGCTTCTGGGATGGCTGCGGATATATCACCAATCAGATGACGCGCCACGACCGTATGTACAACGAGACGGGTGCTGATTTCCTGCGGGAGATTAGTCGCAAACCTAAGACTATAGATGAGATGGTGGCACATTTGCAAACGCTCTATGGGAATAGTGTCTCCGCAGAGAAGTTGCGTAACGATTTCACCGGATTTGTTTCTGATTTGGCAGAACATCTATTCCTTGTAACCGGTGAAACGGAAGAAGAACTGAACGAGAAAGACAAGGATTTTTCCTACTCAATGGAGAATCCCAAAACCTTAATGGATGACTTTACGCAAGAAAGTACTCCTTCCGTTCTCAATTATACACAAGATTATGTGTTAGAGTCCACTCAACGCCATCCGCGTTTGAATGGTATTCAATTCGAATTGACCAGCCGTTGCAACGAACGTTGTATCCATTGCTACATTCCCAATCAGAAGAAGAATGATGGTGCAGATATGCCTATCGAAAAAGTGAAAAGCATCCTTGACGAATTTGCAGCCTTAGGCGGTTTGCATGTTACATTGTCGGGTGGCGAGGTTTTTATGCACAAAGACATCATCCGCATTATGCAGTACTGCCGCGAGAAAGATATGCAGATATCCATTCTGTCCAATCTTATTGCCCTCAAAGATGTACAGATACCGTTTATCAAGGCGGCAAATGTCTCTTTGATTCAAACCTCGCTATATAGTATGGATCCTGCTATCCATGATTTTATCACTACCGTGCCAGGGTCGTTTGAAAAAACCAAAACCGCTATCGAGAAATTGGTGGCAGCCGACATTCCCGTACAAATCTCCTGCCCTGTGATGAAAGCCAACTACAAGGGCTATGCCGAGGTACTCAAGTACGCTCAATCACTCCGCTGCAAGGCACAAACCGACTATATTATGATGGCAGAAGCCAACTTCGACACCAGCAATCTTGCCAACCGTCTTTCGTTGGAAGAAACAGAGCAACTTCTGCGCGATATCATCACCTTCGACAAAGACTACAAAGAATCCACCCTCAAGCAACACCCCATATCTGAGGCAATCTCTATCAGCGAGGAGCGTTTTGCCAAGCAGCCTCTTTGTGGTGCAGGCATCAACGATTGTTGCATTACTGAAAGCGGTGACGTCTATCCTTGTGCAGGCTGGCAGGCAATGGTGGTAGGTAATGTGTACAAACAATCTCTTCAGGAAATATGGGAACATTCCGAAGAACTGAAGAAAGTGCGTGCTGTTACGCAAGGCGATTTTCCGCAGTGTCTCCATTGCGAAGCACGCAACTATTGTGCTATGTGCCTTGTGCGTAACTTCAACGAGAGCAATGGTGATATGTTCAAAATCAACAAACATTTCTGCGATGTCGCTTTCCTCAACAAGAAGGTGGTAGAAGAATATATGGCATCTCACAAGCAATAACAATGCTTTTTGATTCGCACATTCATGTCGGGCAGTTTTATGATATCTATTTTAGCCCGAAGATGATTCTGGATGTTTGTAAGCAGATCGGAATAACAAGCATAGCGGTGTCATCTACCTCGGTGGCGGAAGAGAATTACCCGAAGGTGCTATCTGAATTCAACCAACTTTTGTCACAAGATGAAATCCGTATTGTTCCAATCTTATGGATAACACCGCGTATGCTTCGGACCGGCGGTGTTCAACAATTTCGCGATAGTGGTATCCGTTGGCAATGTATCAAGGTGCATAATTATCTCCACTATGGAGAGTGGGGCGATGCCATGGGATCGCTTATGAAGCAAATAGTAGATTTGGCGCAAGATATGAACTTACCCATTTTGTTTCATACAGGCAATGAGAATTGTTATCCTGATGACTATGCCCCTTTGATACAAGCCCACCCCGAACAAACATTTATCTTGGCACATAGCCGCCCTGTTGACCAAACCATTCGCGTTATGCAAGCATGCCACAATGCGTGGGCAGACACGGCATTTACTCCAATAGGCGGCATTATGCAGATGGTACATACTGGACTTATTGATAGAATGATGTGGGGAACCGACTTGCCTATGATGTATGTCTATGATGTTTCGTCACATAGCAAAGGTGTTGCCACGTATGATTTTAGGGGTTATTACAATGCCCTGTTATCTCAATTACATAGTTCGCTAAATGTTGCGGACTATCGTAAATTGACCTATCAAACAGCAAGTTCGTTCTATAGTGGGATTTAAGAAAATGCAGGTGAATAATGATAATGATATTGTTATTAAATGAGTAAGATACATAAGATAATTCCAGTCACTTGCAAGTATGGCAAGATAAACATCGTGTATGAAGATGTGTATAGAGGCGAATGTGTATATCTGCTTTATAATGAAGGGGATTACACAAACCCTATCGGAGGGCTGACAGAGAAAGAGGTAGAGGGAGCAAGTATGGAGCAGTTGGTGGCTTTGGTTGAAAGATCACAATCACAAGAAAACCCGCTTTTGAGATGATTATGAATGATGATATACAGATTCTTGAAAATGGAGTCTGCTATTTGTTAGACAACGTGTCACATACAGCCTCCGTGGTGGCATCAGCAGATGGCAAGTACAAAGGCAATGTGGTGATAGCACCACAAGTATGCTATGGAGGGGAAATTTTTATAGTAACTCACATAGCGAAAAATGCGTTTGCGCAATGTGAGGAGTTATTGTCTGTGGGTATTCCTGTTTCTATAGACAGCATAGATTGGGAGGCTTTCAATGGTTGCACGGGGCTGACTGCCATACATATTCCAGGCAGTATAAGAGATATGGGATGGGGAGCATTTCAAGGCTGTACGAACCTTTCTGCCGTGACCATAGAAGAAGGTGTGCAAACGATAGGTGTATGCGCCTTTGTGCAATGTACAAATCTCACCACCGTTACGCTCTCTGACAGCGTCAAGAACATTTTCCCATGGGCATTTGCCGAATGTAGTCGTTTGGAAACAATATATTTAGGTAGCCACATAGAGAGTATTGATATGACAGCCTTTGACGAATGTTTTGCATTGCAAGCCGTCTATGTGCCTAAAGGGTGCAGGGAGCGGTTATGCAAAACCGATATACGGATACCGTTGAGTGTCCGAATTGTCGAAATGCAATAGTTGTAATAAATTGTGATGTTATGAGAAAGGCATTGACTTTTGGGCTCTATGCATGTTTGTTTTTGCTTACAGGTGTGACTTTGTGGACGGTATGCTCTGTTATATGGGGAAGTTCTAATATGTCATCTTGTAGAGAGATGATGTTAGGAGAATTAGATATGGGATGGGAACACTTGCGTGATGCACTCCCTTATTCGGGTGGACGATTCAATGACACCAATTTACACTTGAAAGAGCAGAAATTGGTAGAGCAATTGCCTAATGGTGGTGCACGATACACTGCTGTGTGGGATACAGGTCTTGAATGTACCACAGACACTATCGTATATTACAGAGATAGAAACGGATGTTGTTTAGCAGAGTGTCTATGGAGTCTGTCTAATTATGTTTTGGCTCGTGAGTGCTCTCATTGGTACACAATTTCTGAAAGCGGATTAGTTGTAATAAACAAGTATTATTGGCTATGTTACGGTAGTTTGGCTTTTGCGACTTTCGTTTTGCCGCTGATAGCATGGCTGTATTCTTTGTATAAAATTATATTCTATCTCGTTCTGTTTTGGCATACACATGGACACAATTCTCATTGACAATATCGTTTACACAATTGATAAAGCATGCCCCTTAAGGAGAGGGGTTAGGGTTGTGGAACATGGCAGTGAAAAACTATCTCAGGAAGTTGAGGATTTGTATTCCTTTTTCTATCACTTCCTTGGCCTTCTGATTGCTATTGCGGTCAGAATCGTTTTGGCGGTTAGAATCGTTCTTATCGGTTGAGTCGTTGGGGGCGGCGGAGACTTTCGGGCGTCTTGGTGCCTTCAATTTGCTGCCCGGCTTCGGTTTGTCGCCGCTGAACTCCTTGCCGCCCCACACGGCACGCACGGGCAGTCCGGGAACCACATTGTCGCCCACGGGGTCCTCGTTGCACTGGTACGTAGAGATTTGGAGCATGGTTACGCCGATGTCATCGTTTCTGGTGTAGGAAGTTCCCCAGTTGAATGTGTAGATACTCCGCACACGCGTGCCGTTGGACGTCTGATAGTATCCCCCTACGCCGCGTCCTTCCAATTTATCTCCTATCATTGAGCCGGAATAGGGCATAAAGATAGACTTTCCGTTTCTGAGACTCGTCCACAGCGTACCCTTCACACCGTTCACTATCAGGAACTTGGGATAGCAGTTCTCGCGGAGTTCCTTCGCCTGCAAACGTGTGGGTATGCTCCATTCGCCACCCATGTTCCGGCGTGCCGCATCGAACTCGGGCAGGAGCCTGAAACCCATGAATGTACTCACCGAGTAGAAGTTATTCTCCTCGTCAAAGGTTGTGAAGTTGTGGATATTGTTGTAGATGTACGACCCGAAGCCTGTGAAGTTCTCCTCTATATACGTTTTCTTGGTCTCCGTTTCGCCGTAGGCATAATAGTTGCCGTAGCCTTCGGGTTTCGTTGCGCCCACGTTGCAGGTCGCCCACAGGGTGCCGCTGGGCAGTCCGAGGTCCACATACCCGTAGCCGGCATGCTCGCCGTCGGCAGGACTGACGGCGGTGTTGGCAAGCAGCGGGTCGCGCTCACCGGGCAGTTTGACGAGGACCTCGCATATCAGCGGACGCCCCGACGAACCGCGGAGAATCTTTGCCGGCTGCCCGTTGATGGTGGCGTTCACCATACTGTTGTCCACGGTGAAGTTCCGGTCGTTCTTGTAGTTGAAGAGTATGTCGGTGTAGTTGGTCACATACACGACAAACACATACTCTCGTCCTGCCTGAAACTCTTCCTCCACCAACGGATAGGTACGGTTGCCCTGTGTGTCGAACTCGTAGATTATCACGCTGCCGCCGTCAATCTTTTGTTCGCCAAGCATGTTCTCGGAGCCGAACACATCGGTGGTGATGCCGGTAATCTCTGTGCCGTCGAATATGGCATCGCCCACATTGGGAATGCGCACCGTGATGTCAATCCGCTTGATTCTCTGCTCGTTCTGAGCCTGTGCGCCCGGTGCTGCGAAAAGCAACAGCATAGCAAGTGCGGTAAATGTCTGCTTCATATATTCCTGTTTTTTAGTTAACCACTTGGGTGTCAGTGAATCGGATTTGTTTCGCAAAGATAATACAAAATTGGGAGATGTGCAAAATGACCTTGGTTTTCTGTAGCCAAATTACCGAACAAATCTCAGCCAAACAACCGAACAAACTACAGCCAAATAACCGAACAATTTTATGAAAAATGCTCATTTGCTTGCAATTATCGTTTATTTGTACTACCCTTGCAGCGTAATAAATCTTATGGTTTACCCGAGGTTATCTCGGCATTCGCTCGGCATTTTCTCTGTAAGGTCTCAATGGGTATAGAGGGGAAAATGCGTGAAAAATCGTCGGGGCAACCGCATAGCAACCTCCTCTTGTATTGTAAATAGTTGTAAATGCACACCGCTAACGGGAGGATAAGCGGTGGATAGCGGGAGGATAACGAATGATTACAATGTGCCAACACACACAATTGTTAAAATTATATACTGCCTGTTTCATCTTATAGTCTGTTTATTTATGTAAAATTACTTTGGCAAATGATGCACATATTTGTAAACTTGCGAAAGTTTTTGTAATTTTGCGGCACATAGCAGGCGAATTTAGCGGAGAACATACCATTTACGTTAAAAAGCACGCACGGACTAATTATAACAACAAAATACAACCACATTATGAAGCATTTAGCACTCCTTTTCAGCGCATTGCTCATCAGTATGAGCAGCATAGCGCAGATGTATCTCTGGCAAGGCGGACAACCGACCAATGCCGACATCGACAGTATCACGTTCACCAATCAAAAGGCGGACAACGCGTTCACTATCTTGGAAAACACCCTTTCTATGTACGAGGGCGAGACGTACACGCTCAACTTGCTGGACAACCTTTATCCTGCCAACAAATACCACTGGCAGTCGGGCAACACACGTGTCGCTGCCGTCAGCGCAAACGGTACCATCATTGCCAAACACGCAGGTATGACCCTTATCACCGCCACTTATGGTACGCGCACTCAGATGTGCATACTGACTGTCGGAGAAGTGGTACGCTCTCTTACCACCGACCCCGTGGAAGCCGTTATGTATGTGGATTCCACCCTGCAACTGACCGCTGTCGTCAAACCGACCAATGCCAAGGTTACGTGGGAGAGCGAGGACAATAATGTGGCTACAGTGGATGCCAATGGCTTGGTTACCGCAAAGGCTGCAGGTGAGGTGAAAATCTATGCGGTATTGGGTTCTCTGCGTGCTGCTACCAAAATCTCGATATTCAACAACCCTGTTACTTGTGAACTCAAGATGCTCGAAATCAAACAGAAGAAATGCACGGTAGCCGTTAGCCCGTCTGATGAAGAGGGCTACTACTATTGCGGCTATTTGGACAAAGCAACTATGGGAGACATGAGCGATAGCGAACTTACCGAGAGTATGCTGGCAAATATACAAAAGTATATAGAGTACTATGCTTCTATGGGCTATACTGCAACTATGAAGGATTTCCTGCAACAGGGAACCAAGAACTTGACTGCAAGTGGCATGACTGCAAGCACAGACTATGTGATGTTTGCTTTTGGCGTAGATGTGGACAATGAGAAAGCAAGTTCTATCGTTACTCGCCTTCCTTTCCGCACAACTGATGTAGTTCCTTCTTCTATGACCATTACACTGTGGTATGATTCTGTTACGTATGTTACTACATCAAGCGGCAAAGTGGATACGCTGATTTACTTCTCGGCTCACCCCTCTACAGAGGAAACATACTTGCTCGGCGGTGCAGAGAAGGGCTATCTGACAGAGAAATTCAATGGCGACGCTGCTGTATATATGCAGAATATGGAAGCAAATTACGACAAACAGGGTACGTTGGAGAAATACTTGCGAAAAGGCGTATTCTCTATCCGTGCAAATAATCCTGAGGATGGTTCTCAATGGGTTATCATTGCAGCCGGTTACGATGGCGGTTTCACCACGAAGATGTTTACCATGGAGTACACTTACAACGCTCCTAAGAATGGCAAGCCCGCACGTTTGGTGCGCAATACGGTGGCGGAAGATAGTACGGCAGAGCAGAACGCTATGCAGATACTTCCTCTGGAAGAACTGAATGTACAGCACACTCCTGCTGTATCGCAACTGCCTGTGATAACGGGTATGTGCCACTAAATCCGGTGGCATATAAAAATGAGGCTGTCTAACAAGTATCGTTTGGCAGTCTCTTTTTTGTAGAGTATGGTTGTGTATAAAATATAAAAGTTGTGTGTATAAAAAAAGGTCTTTCTGCCGAAAAATAAAGCAGAAAAACCTTGGTTATGTCAAAGATTTTCAGTAACTTTGTAGTGTAAAAAAGAACAGAACTGAAGCGACATAACCTATGGCAAAATTAGCAATAAAATCCGAGATCGCCAAACAGAAAGGTCTTTTTCCGATAGATATTGACGATTTAATTCCTCAAACGCACATAGTCCGTGCCGTAAACGCGCTGATTGACCGCTTGGATATCTCCGAATTGTTCGGCACCTACAAAGGCGGCGGCACCAGTGCTTTTTCCCCGCGCACAATGGTAAAGATACTGGTCTATGCCTATCTGTGCAATATCTATACCTCCCGCAAGATAGAGCAAGCCCTCCGTGAGAATGTTACTTTCATGTGGTTGTCGGGTATGCGCCGCCCCAACTGGCGTACCATCAATTATTTCCGCGGCAAACGCCTGAAAGAACACTTTAACAGTCTCTTCACCCAAGTGGTGGTTCTTTTGTCCGAACAGGGTTTCGTCAGTTTGAAGGTGCAGTATGTGGATGGTACCAAAGTGGAATCCTGTGCCAACAAGTACACCTTTGTCTGGCGCAAGAGTGTGGAGAAAAACCAATCCAAACTCAAAGCCCGTGTGGCTGCTTTGCTGCAAAAGATAGAGCAGGAGAACGAGTTGGAAAGCGGCGAGTTGCCCTCTCCTGAAAACATCAGCACGGAAGATTTCAGCCGACGCATCGAGCGTATCAAATCCGCTGTTGATGAGGCGAAGTTGGCAAAACAGCAGCAGAAAGCCTTAAAAGATGCCGAACAAAAGTCTCTTCCCAAACTGAAGGAGTATGACGAGCATCTGTCCAAGATGGGAGAACGCAATTCCTATTCCAAAACAGACGAAGATGCCACCTTTATGCGGATGAAGGAAGACCACATGATGAACGGACAACTGAAACCGGGGTATAACGTACAGCAATCCACGGAAAATCAGTTTATCACTCATTACGAGGTCTTTCCCAACCCAACGGATTATCTGACCAACATCCCGTATCAGGAGGGTTTTGCGAAACGGTACGGTTTTTATAGTGATGTGGTGGTGGCGGACTCCGGCTATGGCAGCGAACAGAACTATCAGTACTTTGAGCAGAAAGGTATTACGGCGTATGTCAAGTATCCCCTTTTCCATAAGGAGCAGCACAAGAAGTACCAAGAGAATGCCTTTCTGCCGAACAACCTGTATTATAACGAGAAAGATGATTATTATGTCTGTCCGATGGGGCAGCACATGGACAAGGTGCGGGACGAACAGCGGGTGAGTGACGGCGGTTTCAAGAGTGTGGTAAGTGTCTATCGGGCACAGAATTGTGAGGGTTGTCCGTTGCGGGGGCAGTGTCATAAAGCCCGAGGCAACAGACAGATAGAAGTCAATCACAGGCTGAACGCATACAAACGTCAGGCGCGTGAACTGCTGACAAGCGAAGAGGGGTTGGAATACAGAAGCAAACGTCCGATAGAACCTGAAGCGGTCTTCGGACAATTAAAGGCGAACGGCGGGTTTCGCCGTATGCGTTTGCGTGGTAAAGAGGGGGTGAGCCTTGAGTTTGGTCTTAAAGCAATGGCGCATAACATCCAAAAGATGCACAGAAGGGGCGCATAAGAGCCTTTTTTGCTTTTTTTGAGGGCAATTATTACTCGTTTGTCCGTTTTCGGAGGCAATTTACAAAGATAAAATCAATTACCTGTTTTTTGTCGGTTGGTGCTTTGCCGAATTGAGTATAGCACGCCTCCTGATAAAAACAAAAGACTGCCCAACAACTTTGCATTGTTAGACAGCCTCTTTTATTGGGAAACGACGCGGCTCGCGTCGTCTCCCAAGGCGTTGTCCTACATAGGATATTGCCAAAGAATGATTATCGGGTTACTATGCAACAAGTTACAAGAGAAAAGTAACAGAAAGTAACAGAAAGTGCCAAATCGCACCAAATCGCACCAATAAGTAACACAAACTACCGGAAACGCTCAACGCTCCCCGCTGATGTAGTACCTTTGTACCGTGATTCGGGGCAAATGCGGGGGTGGCTTGTGTATTCGGGAATAAATTAGTAACTTTGCGGCGCGAACATAAACAATAATAGTGAGATAAACGGATAAGGTATGAAAGAAAGATTGACAATCATTGACTTCGTGGAGAAATATACGGCGATGTATGCCGACCATGTGTTTCTGCGCGAGAAGACAGATAATGTGTGGACCGAGACCACTTATGCCCAAACACGCGAGCAGGCACACCTGATAGGCGCCGGACTGATGGCACTGGGTATGCAGAAAGGCGAGCGTGCAGCGTTGCTGTCCCAAGGGCGCAACCTGTGGGTGACGGGCGAATTGGGTATATTGTATGCGGGCGGTGTTAATGTGCCGCTGAGCATCAAACTGGCAGAGGCAAGCGATTTGCTGTTCCGTATCCAACACTCTGATGCACAATACATTATGACCTCCGAGCAGCAACTACCGAAGATACGCAAGATACTGCCCGAATGCCCCAACGTGAAGTTCGTGATAGTGTTCGACAAGTTGGATAAATACGAGGACAGGGAGATTGGGATAGACCAAGTAATAGCCAAGGGCGAGTCGTTTCTGGCACACCATGGGAAGGACTTTGAGGAGCGGTACAAGTCGGTGGGTCCTGACGATTATGCGAACATCAGTTATACCTCGGGCACGACAGCCGACCCGAAGGGTATCCTGCTGACGCACCGCAACTACACCGCCAATGTGGAGCAGGCACGCTCTATCATAGGCGTGGAGCCCGATGATGTGATGCTGATTATATTGCCGCTGGACCACTGCTTCGCGCATGTGGCGGGATTCTATACGATGATGTCGTACTGCGGCAGCATAGCCACGGTACCCGTAGGCAAGACCGCTATCGCGACACTGAAGAATATCCCGCTGTCCATCAAGGAAGTGCGTCCGATGGTGATGTTGTCGGTACCCGCGTTGGCGCGTAACTTCCGCAAGAGTATCGAGACAAGTATCAAGCAGAAAGGCGCGATGGTGGAGAAACTCTATAACTTCGCACTCAACAACGCCATTAAATATAATAAGGAGTATTGGAACCGCGGCGGCAAGGATTTCTGGCGGAAACCGCTGGTGGACTTGTTCGACAAACTGATATTCAAGGCAGTGCGCGAAGGCTTCGGCGGACGAATGAAGTTCTTTGTGGGCGGCGGTGCGCTGCTGGACATCGAGTTGCAACGCTACTTCTGCGCAGTGGGTATGCCGATGTTCCAAGGCTACGGACTGAGTGAGGCGACACCTATTATCTGTGCCAACTCGACGGGACACGCCATCTTCGGTTCGAGCGGACGGATTGTGGCGGACTTGGATGTGAAGATATGCGACGAAGAGGGTAGGGAAGTGCCCGCCGGACAAAAGGGTGAGATAGTGATTCGCGGCGAGAACGTGATGGCAGGCTACTGGAAGAACCCCGAATCGACGGCGAAGACGATAGTGGACGGCTGGTTGCACACAGGCGATATGGGCTATGTGCGCAAAGACCACCCCGGGTATCTGTGGGTAGTAGGTCGCTTTAAGTCACTGCTAATCAGTTCGGACGGCGAGAAATACAGTCCGGAGGGTTACGAGGACAGTCTGACCGACGGCAGCAAGTATATCGAACAGGTGGTGCTGCACAACAACCAAGACCCGTACACGATAGTGCTGATAGTGCCGAACAAAGAGGCGTTGCGCGAGTACGTGAAGGGCAAGGGTTTGGACCCTGCATCGCATGAGGGCAAGCGCGCCATGCTGCAGAAGATTCAAGCCGAGGCAGACGAATACAAGAACGGCAAGTTTGCAGGTATGTTCCCCGAGATGTGGCTGCCGAAAGCCATTGCGGTGCTGCCCGAAGCGTTTACGGAGCAGAACCATTTGGTGAACTCGACGATGAAGATAGTGCGCGGGAAAGTGGAGGAATACTACCAAGACCGCATTGCGTACGCCTACACGGCGGAAGGCAAGGATTTGTACAACGAAAAGAATATGGCAGCCGTATAAGACGGGTTGCGACAGAAAAAGAAATGGCGTGTTTGTGCATCTCGCGGAAAAGCAGTATCTTTGCGGTCACAAACAATCCGCAAATGTGCATTGCACAGATGTGTGATGGAATGCAATAAAGTAACCTTAAACAACTAAATAATCGGATAATGACTCGAGACGTAGAGATTTTTGACATCATCCGCCGTGAGCGGGAACGTCAGACAAAAGGCATCGAACTGATTGCCAGTGAAAACTTCGTGAGCGACCAAGTGATGGAAGCCATGGGAAGCGTACTTACCAACAAATATGCCGAGGGCTACCCGGGCAAACGCTACTATGGCGGTTGCGAAGTGGTGGACCAGAGCGAGAACATTGCACGCGACAGACTGCGCCGCCTCTTCGGGGCTGAGTATGTGAACGTACAACCTCACTCGGGCGCACAGGCTAATATGGCTGTGTTTATGGCTTGTCTGCAGGCAGGCGACACTTTCCTTGGCTTGAACCTGAGCCATGGTGGGCACCTCTCACACGGGTCGCCTGTCAACTTCTCGGGCATTATGTTCCATGCTTTGGAATACAACCTGCGCGAGGATACAGGGCGTGTGGACTATGACCAACTGGAGCAAGTGGCACGCGAGAAGAAGCCCAAACTGATTATCGCAGGGGCAAGTGCATACAGCCGCGAGTGGGACTATGCACGTATCCGCCGCGTGGCTGACGAGATAGGCGCTATCTTCATGGTGGATATGGCTCACCCTGTAGGTCTGATAGCCGCAGGACTGTTGGAGAACCCCGTTAAATATGCGCATATTGTAACCTCGACAACCCACAAGACCCTCCGTGGTCCCCGTGGCGGTGTCATACTGGTAGGCAAGGACTTCCCCAACCCATGGGGCAAGACAACACCGAAGGGCGAGATAAAGATGATGTCCGCATTGCTTGACTCGGCTGTCTTCCCCGGCGTGCAAGGCGGACCGTTGGAGCACGTGATTGCTGCCAAGGCTGTGGCATTCGGCGAGGCTCTGGAACCGCAATTCAAAGTATATCAGCAACAAGTGAAATTGAATGCAGCGGTCATGGCAGAGGCTTTCATACAGAAGGGTTACAAGATTATCTCCGGTGGCACGGACAATCACTCCATGTTGGTTGACCTGCGCACCAAGTATCCTGATTTGACAGGTAAGGTTGCCGAGAAGGCACTTGTGGCTGCCGACATCACTACCAACAAGAATATGGTACCTTTCGACTCCCGTTCCGCATTCCAGACCAGTGGTTTGCGTTTCGGTACACCCGCCATCACCACACGCGGACTGAAGGAAGACAAGATGCCGTGGATTGTGGATTTGATTGATACCGTACTCCAAAACCCTGAATGTGAAGCCAATATCGCCAAGGTACGCGAGGAGGTGAATCGTGAGATGACACAGTATCCATTGTTCGGATGGTAAGCCTCTTAGGTCTCACATTGGAGGAATTGCAAGCGGTAGCCCTGGATGCAGGGCTACCGCGTTTTGCCGGTAAGCAGTTGGCGGAATGGCTGTACGTGCGCCGTGCCACTACTTTCGATGAGATGACCAATATCTCGCTGCGCGGTAGGGAAGCACTACGGGCAAAGTACACCATCGGTCGCCATGCGCCTGTGGCGGAAGCCGTGTCGGAAGACGGCACGCACAAATACCTCTTCCAAGTGGGCGAGCAGTATATAGAGTCTGTCTATATACCTGATAACGACCGCGCTACACTATGTGTCAGCACACAGGCGGGCTGCAAGATGGGCTGTAAGTTCTGCATGACAGGCACATTGGGCTTTCACGGACAACTGCCTGCCGCCGAGATACTGAACCAGATACTCTATTTCCCCCTGACCTCCGACAACCCGAAACTATCTAATAACAAACAAAGTACCTCCGTTTTATCATCCCCCCCTCTGGGGGGGCTTGGAGGGGTCAGTCCTTTGACCAACATCGTCTATATGGGCGAGGGGGAACCTATGGATAACCTCGACAATGTGTTGCGCTCGCTGCAAGTGATGACTGCGCCATGGGGCTGCGCATGGTCCCCAAAGCGTATCACGGTGTCATCGGTAGGTATTGTACCCGCACTCAAACGCTATATAGAGGAGTGCGACTGCCATCTGGCTGTCTCACTGCACAACCCGTTTAGTATAGAACGCCAAGCCATTATGCCTATAGAGAAGGCATACCCTCTTTCCGAGGTGGTTACCCTCTTGAAACAATACGACTGGCAGCACCAACGCCGTGTCAGTTTCGAGTATATATGCTGGGCAGGAGTGAACGATACGCCCAAGCACGCCAATGAACTCCTGCGCTTGCTCCGCGGATTGGACTGCCGCATCAACCTCATACGCTTTCATGCGGGTGTGGAAGAGGTGTCGCACAGGGAGAACCAAATCACCTTTCCCTCAAGCAATGAGCGTCAGATGGAGTGGCTGCGCGACTACCTGACCGCTCATGGTCTCACCACCACCATACGCCGCAGCCGTGGAGAAGACATCCTTGCTGCCTGCGGTATGCTGGTAAATGCACTGAAAAAATAATGGCTTGTCAGGATTGGAAACATAATGCTTGCCGTTTCATCAGTCTCTGCTTGTTAGGATGTATTCTGTTGTATCCCAATCTCATCTATCTCTTTGCGAATGCATCGGGTGCTACATACTTGCTGACAAGCATACTATATGCTCTTCCGTTGTTGGCTCTCGTCGGGCTCTTGCCCAAACGTTGGATGTATATCGTGGCGGTTGTGCTGCTGTCCGTCACGTCTATCATAGACCTTACTATGGTGGACTTGTATAATTCGTATCTGTTGCCCGGTACTGCTATCTCTGCCATCAAGACTAATCCGCAAGAGGCGTCCGAGTTCTACCATACCAATCTCTCTGAGGTCTTGCATTGGTTTCCTGTCATAGTAATGTGTGTCATCTCGTGTATCACGTATCACCGCCCAAAATATAACAAGGTGTCGCTTGTTGCAGGCATTAGTGCTATATTGTTGCAGGCAGGTTTTGTGGCTGCCAAGATGACGGTGTCGTACCATTCGGCACTTACACCACGCTTTTTTATAGACAACAGAATCCTCAACCGTCCCCCGTATAATGTATTCTTTCAGTCAGTCAATACGGCTAAAGAATTGCACAAACGTGCAATGATGTCTTCTGCCAAAGATACTGACTTTGGGGCTACTCGTTTTACCCCCCCTGTTGCGAAATATACATTTTAGCCATTGGGGAGTCTCTTCGTTATGACAACTTGTCACTCAATGGAGAATATCCGCGTTCCACTACGCCGCAATTGGAAAGTCTGAACAACCTGATACTCTTTGACAACTACTATTCTCAAGCGTGCCTTACTATGTTGTCGGTGCCTATGCTCATCACGCGCGCTACCCCGGAGAATTATGACCTCAACTTTGCAGAACGTTCTATAGTAGAACCTTTCCGTGAGTGTGGTTTCAAGACTTTTACCATTGTCAGTAACACCAATCTGCTATCTTCTGAAACTTACTTGTCGGATGGTGTGGATTCGCTTATTGTTGTGCCCAATGTGGTCAAAGACGGCGACATTGTTTCTGGCGACAAGACGATGATACATATCGTGGATTCCTTGGCGCAAGAGCATGATAAGTTGTTTATTATGATGCAGTTCCTCGGCAACCATAGTTTTTATACCAACTACGAGCCTGACTACGATATCTATCGCCCGAATGCCAATTCGTGTACGCCGTCCGAGCGTGCTGCTTGTGATAGCCTGTATGTCAATGCCTATGACAACAGTATTCTCTATACCGATTATATCCTGTCCTCAATAATCCGCAAGATAGACCGTCCGAATACTATCTCCGCCTTTGCTTTTATTTCAGACCATGGAGAGGGTATAACAAAAGAAGGAGGCGGACATGGTGGCAACTGCACTCCTTCTAAGCAGGAGTATCATGTGCCGTTTATCTTTTGGTATTCAGACGGTTATGCCACATACTATGATGATAAAGTAGCCTGGGTCAAAGCCCATAAAGCAGCGCGTATCAATGGCGATTGCATGTTCTATTCCGTGTGTGATATGGCTGGCATCACATTGGATTCTGCTTATGCCAAGCCGATATGGAGTGTTTTCTCTGCATCTTTCAGGGAACATGAGCGCAAAGTGCTTGTTCCCGATGGGGTGACCTGTATCTTCGTGGATTAGGTAGTGCGAAAGATAATAAGGAGACGTTTTATGATGTTCTTGAGAGATTGTAAGATGAGTTCACGGAGCCACAGACAGGAGTTGTCGGTCCAACGCTGGGGGTGCGTGGTAATCATCAGTTGAGAGGGCAGGGGGCGGATAGATACATTGGGAGTAGTGCTTTGTATATTTGGATTGTCATTGTGTGCAATAAGTGCGAGGGCGCGGAGAAGGTCGGCGGTGGAATGATAGACCAAGCCGCGTGCAATCCATTGGTCTTGATAGACGGGCACCTTGTCGCGGAGAGAGACGCGGAAACCATCCCAACGTCGTCCCGTGTCGGTGAGGTAGAAGACATGGCTGAAGTCCACATCGAAATAGGGTTCGCCTATGATGCCGTAGGAATGGTAATCGTAGGTTTTCCAAAGGTCGCGCCCGTCCCATTGGCTGGTAGGTGCGCCGTGCATGCAGATGGTGCGGACGGGATAAAAGTGACGGAAGTATGACAACTGCTGCTCGAAGTGCTTGATTGCCTTGCAGATATCGCCATTCGCAAGTGACATATCCTCATAATGATACCCAATCTCGTGCCCGAGTGCTGCGATAGAGCGGATAAATTCGGGTTGGTTGCTTGCCGGAACGACGCGAAAATAATAGGAGGCACAGATACCCAGTTCGTGCTCGATTTGTGCGGTGCGGAGACTGTTGGCGGGGCGTGCGTCCACGTCGTGGCGGAGAATGACGAAAGGTGCGGCAGCGAGTGTGCTTTTGCTGTCGCAATACTGCTCAAAAGTCAGGAACCGATACCCTGCCGATTTCAGAGCAGTGAGCAGTTGGCGGTAAGTGGTGAGCGTGAAGTCGCGTGCCATAGGGCAAGTCTATTGTGGTTTGTGTCTGTTCTGTTGGCGAAAAGCCTGCGGGCTGATTCCGGTCTGAAGCCGGAAATACTTGCAGAAACTGCTGGCACCGGCGTAGTTCATGTGGTAGGCAATTTCCTTGACGGTGTCGTTGGTGTTGAGCAGAATCTGTTTGATTTCGCGGATGGCGATGCTATTGATGATGTCGGTCGGTGTCTTGTCCGTGACCTGCCTGCAGATATAAGTCAGATATTTGGGTGTGATAGCCATTTCCTCGGCATACCAACTGACGGAACGGCGTGAGGTGTGGTTAGCCTCGAGAAGTTGAACAAAGCGGTAGAAAAGCTGGTTGAGCCGTGACTTGTTGCTGTTGGTGGAGAGCATGCCGTTGTTCATGACAATGATTTCTCCCATGCCTATACGCCGGCGTATATTGAGGTCGAGCATGTGCAGTATTTCGAAGATAATGGCCTGCGCAAGGGCATCCGAGATACGGTCGCTGTACGTGCTCTGCTCCTGAATGTGGAGGTCAATGAGTTTCTCGT
>ERZ808274.418-NODE-418-length-22135-cov-4.170924_pt1 | contig 22135 bp, 16 predicted proteins | sample MGYA00521277_ERZ808274 | MGnify/ENA primary metagenome ERZ808274 (study PRJEB31516, sample SAMN03275597) | gut metagenome | biome: mammalia-associated habitat; material: feces | host: Papio cynocephalus | place: Kenya | collected 2012-07-28 ... | reverse complement strand
TTTGCCAAATCAGTTTTCGTAAACTTCTGAGCTTTTGGATTTTGAAGTTCATAAACATTTCTTTCCTTTTTAGTCTTGAGCTTCATCTTAGCTTGATCATATTGACCACGAGCACGTTCAAAAAACCAAATGGATTGAACAGTAGAGTTAGGTGCCAATGGCGCCTTAATTTTACGGGAGAACTCTTCAATTCTTGTATAAAATGGGTGGTTTGAATTCAAATCGGCATTTGTTACTTTATTTTGTTTATTAGCATATTTAGAAATTAACCTAATCAATTCAGCCTTATCTGCGCCTTCGTTAATGATAGATAATTTCATTTGAACGTAAATGCCGCTTAAATCAGCGTTGTTCTTCAAAACGGCAGACGCCAAAGACGCTGTTGTCTGACCACCATTGATTATCTGTAAATTTTTAAAGGAAGTAATCACAGGCCCATTTGCTGTGTTTGTCACTTCAATTGAATCCGCTGTTGTTGCAATACCATTATTGAAAGCAAAGAATTTTTCCTTGTCGTTCAAAATAGTGTTGAGAATACCTTTATTGATTTCACCTCTAGTATTCAAAAACGAACGAACATTACTTTCGAGTAAACGGGCATTATATTTCAAATAAATATCGCTTAAAAATATGCCGGGAACAACCGCAAGATAAGACTCATAATCTTTGGATTCAATTTGAGCCTTAATGCAAGGAATTCCATCTACACCAAAATCAGCTGTGTTGATCAAAATATCATCTTTTTGAGCTCCAGCCATTTTCGTATGATAAATGCCTTCTATATCCAAAAGAGTTAAATCCACATCAAAAGTTTTAGTTCCTATTTCTAATGGTTTCAGTTCGATAGTCGTTTTCAATCGTGAACTCTTTAAATTTGTGGATACGATAATAACCTGAAGTTTCTTAATTGAATCAATGTGTTTCCTAATAGATTTTGCTAGTTCTGTTGTAGGGTCGGATTCAGAAGCACCATCAAAATAGCCAGACAAAACATTAGTAAAGAAATTTTCTAGAAGCTGAGCTTTATCCCTTATAAATTCAGAGTTAATCGGTTGGACATCGCCATCATTGAAATCAGCATAGAGCAAATGAATTGTATTGATTGATGTCTCTAAATAAGAAGCGTCAAGCCTCATATTTCTAAACTTGTTGTTGTTTGTTTTCCAATCAACATACGTATGCGTTAAGTCGCTGAGTAGTCCGAAATCGTTGATCAAAATATCTTTACACTCATCTACAAAGACATCTTCGGGATAATCCGAATCAGTAATAGCTTGTGCTTTAATATCATTGATGAAATCTGCTCTAAAATCTTCAAGTGAATACCCATCCATAATTTATTCCTCCACCCAATCTTTTATAAGTTTTAAAATCAATTCGTAGCTCACATTATTCACTGCATCAGACTTAATATCATTCTCTCTTAAGACAGGAAAGGTATTATTAACAAGATATTTTTCAGTCTTCTTTATAGAATAACGTTTATTGCCAATATCATCCGAAAAGTCGTAACCATATTTATTAACTTTATCTAAGAACAAATCTTTGGTCTCATTATCCTCGATAGCAGTAAGAATGCTTTGAAGTAAATTATTTATTGAGGAATCAACCCCTTTAAAAGTATCTGCCATTTCTTCAACTCTAATGACAATTAAATGGCCTTCTACATCGGAAGACAATTGCTGAAGTGATGAGATTTTTGCAATGGCGGAACCAACGGATACTGTTTTGATTTCATACCAAGTATTATCGATAGCAAAATCTTTACTATATTGTTCTGGCCCACTCCAAGAAGTGATGGTTTGAGAATACCCATATTGCTTGATTAAGAAAGTCTTCATAAAATATAGTTCACCAAAAAGGCCTTTTGCCTTCTCTTCGGATAATGGCATTCTCGTTTTTTTAAATAATGCAATCCATGTGTTATACCTAAATCTCAACTTTGAAGCTGCGCTAATTTCGTTTGATTCACTTTCAACACAGGAAATCATGTCCTCACCAAAGGAGCAGAAAACTGAAAGCAAATCGTCATTTTTCAAATCAAAACACGTCCAATAATTACCATTGGATGCCGAGCCATCAACAATTCCTATTGCTTTGGTAGTACCTTTAATACCAATAGAGGAGGAAGACAAAAATGAAATTCTATAAAAACCATCCTTTGAAATCCCGTAATAAGCTTTGATAGCTCCATTTGTTGCAATCGGATACTGGGAATCCTTGATAGAGCGATTTAGAAGATTGAACTTATCATACAAATTAATCATCGTTGATTTCCTCCTCTTCATCAACATAACCTTTTTGGTATTCGTCAGCCTTAACTTTATTCATTCTAAAATTCATCAATTTCTTTTCATCGTTTTTACCTGCAAAACCAATACCAAAGCCAAGTAAACAGGCATCTTTAAATGAATCGCGTATTTTCTTCTTATGTTTTAACTTCTCTTCGTTTTTTTCTTTGTCCTCTTCGCAATTCAAATAAATTGGCAAAATAACAAGCAATGGTTTTCTGCTGCTGACCCCCAAATAATCTTTAGAAATCATGTTTTCTTTTACATTTGGATTATTACTATTCGCAATACGCTTTTTCATCAACGCTTTGGCTTCTTCTAACTGTTCATCGCTTAATCCGGCATTAAAAATACCAGGCTCTAATAATCTGTTGTTATGATCTGAAATTCTTAGAAAGTCTTCATCTTCTCTGTATTCAAATTTACGAAGAACGGACTTAATTTTCACGCAAGGTTCAATCTCAAATTCTTGATCATCTGAATTTTCATCGCCAGTTGCGAAAACGACATCCCATTTGTCGTAATACTTTTTTTCTCGGATAAAATCAGATAAATTTTCTTTATCGAATTTTTTATTTTCCAAAGGTATGTATAAATCCTTTATGAAATCAGCTATGAGTTCAGGCTTTACATCCCGAAGCATCTTTCTGTTTCTTACATTTTCCAAAGTAACACCAGACGAGAGAACACTGTCATAAAATTTTCTAAAAGCCTTTGTATTCTTTCTATTTTTCTCAACATCTTTAAAAAGCTTAGATGTATCAATCGAAACTCCAGAATAATTCAAACCTCTCGTTACAGAAGTTGTATTTTTCATTTTGTTTCTTGCCGTAATTAAAAGCTTAGTTTCTAATGTGTCAGGACATTCTTTTACCATTAGGCCAAAATCCTTAGGCGCCTTTCCTTCGGCTTTCATAACAGTAATTTGCTCATCCAAATTGTTTACAGCATCAATTACCGCATCGAAAGAATCAATGCTTATTTGGCTCATATAAACACGGCAAAGATCTTCGTAATTAGGTCTATATCCAAACCAACGGCACATTTGTAATAGAGTGTCATAAGCACTGGCATTGCGACTATAGTAACTAGTCATTAGCCCTTCCAAAGTTAAACCACGGGCGAGGACGTAGCCACCGATAGCAATTACTCTAGCGCCTGTATCCTTATATTCTTTGTATTTGAAGCGTTGATCACCTTTATATTTGTTATTAATTACAGCTACTTTAAACTTTGAAATTTCATCGAATAAAAGGTTTTTAATTTCTGAAAATGGCACTTCTTCATTTAAAGATTGATGAGGATATTTATTGCTCTTCTTCGTGTAGAAAGTATCCTTGGTATAAATGTCATAAATTCTCCTCATTTCAGAATTTTTTAAAAACCTTTCAAGAGGATATTTATCATATTGAGAGATTGTATTCCTCAATGTCTCGACATAATCTTCAATACAATTTTTAATGTCTTCGTGAATTACGTTATAAGCAGATATATTCACCATCATAGATCTATGCTTTTTTCCATCCCCACGATGCGTTCTTATGCAATTGCAAATCAAGAAATTACAAATAGCAGTTCTTAGAGATTGAGCAAGTCCGGGATATTGATAATCTTTTTTATGTTTAGCCGGAAGAAATAAAGGCTCCTCTTCGTCTAAAGTAACTAGATGAGCTGATTGATTTTCTGGATTACCAAAAACCTTATCGGCGCCAAAATATGATTCTGGTGATGCGTGTAAACGATGGATAAAGTCGCTAGGAAATAGGTCATCATATCCAAGTTGATCATCATCTGGATTAATGAAAATATTGGCAAATGGAGTAGCGCTATATCCAACATAAGTCGAACAATTAAAATTATTATAAATATCTCTAATTAATCCATTGATTGTCGAAGGTTCTTCGTCGCGCTTTGTATTGACACTAGCATTGTCACACTCGTCATCGATAATCATGATATTTTTACTAGAAACACCATATTGCCCTGGTTTAAGCCATTTTTTAACATTAGTTAGAACGGATTTGTTTTTCTTAACGATCAAAACCAAAGGTTTATTAAAGTCACCCGAGGTAGCAGATATTTTTACAAAATCACTTTCGTCGGTTGTTAAAGGTAAAGCAAAATATTCACCTTGTTTTCCATATGTCCCAACACCAATATATTTTATAACGTCTTCGCCAATTGATGAGCTTACTGCTCCGACAAATCCCTCATCAGTTCTTTCCTGAGTTTGAACGCGCAAAGAATCAGTCATACCTGCAAGAATTAAGATTAATTTATAGCCATAATCGCAAGCCAAAGACGCTAAAGCTAAGTAGTTAGAGGTTTTGCCAGATTGCACATCACCCATGACCAAACCTTTCTTTCTCTCATATGATTCTGGATCAGCACAAAATGAGAGTATTTTTTCAGATTCGGAGATAATGGATGAAATCGCATTTTTTCCAAAATGTGCAAAATCTAGATATCTTTCGTATCTCTCTTGAAAATGATGGCCATTGCAAGCATCTAACTCTTTTTTCTTTTTGTAAAACCAAGTATCGTTAGCTTCTGGTCCAGTAAGTGTAACCCCAGGAGTAAACGTCTTCCCACCATATATTTTTTCATAATCAAAAGCCAATTCTTCAACTTCCTTTTCCGAAAGGCAATAAAGCCTGCATATAGTGTTTTTTATTTTGGCAATCAAATCTTCATGACTTAACGTTTCACCTCGCAAAATAGCGTCCAGCATTTGCAAATATGAATCATTCATGTGGCTTCAACCTCCCCAAAATTTCCTTTTTTCTATACGCTATTTTTTCAAATGTTTGACCTTCTAATAAATGGCAAACAGCAATTTCTGGATCATTCGAATAACTAGCAAGCAAAAGAACTTTTTCAATCAAATCTTCTTCATCTGAATCAGCATCCGAATTAACTATATTTAAAGAATCTGCATTGTCAGAAACAATCAAACCTTTAGGAATAAATTCTTCGATTTTATCTAAATAAGTATTTAGCGCTACTAATTGTTTATCATCCAACATCTCAGCTAATGCAGAATAAAGAGGATTATCTTCGCGATTAATTTCGTATTTTACTTTTCCGCCATGTAAATCAATTCTTTGCCATAACGGTTGTTCAGCTTCTGCTTCCTTTTTTCCGGGATATTTAACCTCTCTTTTGCTTCGAACAATCGAGTCTTTAATAGAAATTTGTAATTGGTCTTTGATCTTATCGGGAATCTTGGCAGATGATTTCTTCACATCCAGCATCCACAAAGAATCCAACGAAGAAGGAATATCCACCCGAACACGTGCCAATTTATTAAATTCAGAACGGATTTTCATCCTTAACCAGCTTCCCCAAATAATAAGTCTTTTGTTGCGGTAAATATAAAAACCTTGGTCATCGTAAATGCTTTTAGGATTTCCGAGCATTCGTTTATTGTCTTCTGTTAATGAGTTTGCGTATGGCAAAACAAAAGGGGTAACAAATATATCTTGCCCGTCAACATTGATGGTCATCGTTCTTCCTTCTTGATGATTTGGGGCATTCGTCAAAAATGGATCTCTTTTTTCTATCCTATGACCATTGAAACTGATTTCAATATCATCCCAAAAACGATGAAATACCAATTCAATATGCGCTTTTGCGGTCCCTATAGTATTAATAAAACTGTTTTTGAAAGAATCAGATTCTTCCATAATTTTATCAAAGCATTGCCAGATAACTAGCGTCCCCGTGTTCGCGTTTTTTAGTAAATCAATTTCAGGCAACGAATCGATTTCACTAGTATCTAAAACATCTAATAGCCACTCATTCTTTTCTTGGATTTTTTTCAGGTCGTAACGCATAGCGTTAATGCGATTGCAGTTTTTGCTAGCAACAGTTAGTCTCAAGCATTGCGAAAAAGAAGCAGATTTTAGTCCTAATCCAAACCGGCCTAATTCATATTTTGAATCTTCTTTTTCATCCCTATCGGATCCTAAAGTCATAGCATTATCTAATTCTTTAAAACCCATACCATGACCATCATCAAAAATTACGACATATGGTTCCTCATCATCTGGATTGGACAATACCTGAATGTGCTTTGCATCAGCGGAGATACTGTTATCGATAATATCGGCTAAAGCCGTAGAAAAGTTGTAACCGATGCATCTCAACCCTTGAATCAATGATTTTGCCGGTGGTATTTTGCTTTGTTCAGTTGCCATATTTAAACCCCTTATGCTGATAACCTTATTGAAGTCACCAAACTTGTTAATTCGTTTAGTTGTTCTTGTTTATAAATATGAATTTCTTCGTTGCCGAAAACTTCGCTAACAAAAAGCAAGGAAGATTGCTTAAACAACGCTAACGCCTGCCTTTCTTCCCCACTTAAATCAAAATAAATCGCTTTTGTGTAAGAAGTTTTAACAATTGCATATTCTATTTGGCCATTAATCCTATATTTCAAATCAAAAATCGAGTAAGGATAAATGTCACATAGGGAGGTAACGTCTTCGGCACCTTTTGATATTAGATAATCTTTTGCAACTAGCATTGCTCTAGAATTAGCTTTGTTCATAAATTCCTGAAAATTCTCAGGTGTAATCTCATCACCATATTGTTTTTTCAATATGACAATTTCAGAGTCGTAACAATCTTCGGTCCTTTTGAACACTTTTGTATATTTTTCGCCTGTTCCTTTACCATTTATGAAAACTTTTGAATAGGGTATTTGATTGTAGCCAACGATGGTGACGATGAAATTTAATGAATTGTCATCAAAATCAAACTCAAAAGCATCAACTATAAAAGCAAATTCAAAAAGATGTTCAGAGATAGAAGCAATAACCGCTTTGTTGTCTATACCCAAAGGGGAATATTTCAATGAAGTAGGGTAATGTAATTTAATACGACCAAATTGAGCTTTGGTTGGATCTATTTCTTCCTTAACGAACATGCAGTAAGAAGAATTTGTATCTATTGTTTCTCCGTTAACTCTTATTTTGCTAAAAACAAAGACATTATTTATTTTGTTTGTACTTTTCGAATTTTTTAACAAAGAATCAATCAAATCTGGATACTGCTGAAAATCAATTTGCAAAGGAATCTTATATATTTCGTTTAGCTCCACATTCAAAGAATTCCCTTGCTTAATAGGTGTAGCAACTGTGCAGGTATGCCCTTTTGGGTTATCATTAAGAATATTGCAATACAGCGATTTAGTATCAATAGGAAGAAGAATTTTATGCATATCAATCCTTCTTTCCGTATTTATTTTTGAAGAGGACTTCAAAAATGGCTTGTAACACATTTACAACGATTGAATTTCCAATCAATTTATTCATTTTTCGATAGCTAAGATCTAGTCTAAGAGTTTTTTCATACTCTTCTTCGGTGAATCCCATTAACAAAAATGCTTCTCTTATAGTAAGAAGACGGAATGTGTCTCCTTTAGGACCTTTATACTTGAACATAGCAGCAGTATTGCTTCTATCCATATTACAAGTAATTGTATTTACCGTCGGAGCATCAATTTCACGATGGTTTATATTCCACATTTCTCTTCTAGAAATAGTGTTATTCAATTGTGCTTTATTGGCTTCTTCCCGAAAAGTAGGATTGCTGTAATCGGTTCTTAAAAACGAAGATATTGAATCAGCTTTTTTATGATAATCGAGAAGCTTTTGATCATGAACAGGTTTGCCAAGTTGACTAATAATAAAAGCTCGATTTCGATCTTGTGGAATGCCAAAATCTTTAGCATTCAAAACCATTTTTGTTCCGTTTTTATAGCCAATAGATTCCAGAAAGCTTAACCACTGATCCAAATCAGCTTTATTGGAAGCCGCATAAATAGCTTTTACGTTTTCCATCAAAAGATATTCAGGCAACTTATTGATTACTTTTAATTGCTTTAGAATTCTTTCAATTTCCCAAAGTAAACCAGATCTAGTTCCACTCCCCTTCTTCATGCCTAATGTTTTTCCACCAGTAGATAAATCCTGACAGGGAAAAGAATACACAAGCAAATCACATTCTGGCATATCCTTGCCTTGGATTTCGGTTATAGATCCGTAGTTTTTTACGCGATGATTAACAATATAAAGATTTTCTATTTCATTACGACTCAATCTAGAAATATCTTTTATTGGATTTACTGAGTCTTTACTAAAGGTAAATTGTTTTAAATACTTGATTTGGTCATCATATGACGGAATGTCGCCAATATCCTCATGAAGATTGGAGTGAATTGCGTCATAAACAAGTAATGCATTAATGAACCATTCACTAATACCCACTATTTCATAATTTAAATTTGCACGTTCTAAAGCAGAGTGCTGTGCGCCTATTCCTGCGAAAGCTTCAAAAACTCTCAATTTTTTATCTTTCATCTTCTAACTCCTTAAAATCAATCAGCTCTCGTTTGCAATATCTTTTAAAAGTAAGAAGTTCTTTTTTTGTTGGATTTGATTTGCCATTTTCCCAACGACTAATTGTTGCATATGAGACATGTAATTCTTTCGCAAGAGCCGCTTGTGAAAGATTGTTTTTAGAACGAATGTAAAGTATTTGTTCGGAGAATTCCATAGTTTCTTTCCAAATCTTACATAGTGTATCAAAACTTGCATTTTATATCAATTAAACAATATTTGAAAACAATAGATAAATCCTTACTTTTTATGTTTTTTCAAATTAATTTTTGATATGTCTACTCCCTCGTGTGTCTACCGGCATTTTGGCCATTTTTTATACTTTTGGGCACTTTTAGTCCAAAATTGAAAAAATGCCGTATTTCAGGCACTTTTTGATATGTCTCCCGAGTCTAGTAGCTATTTTTAGAATTTCTAGATTTCGGGAAATGATGTAATTTTTAGTGTTTTTCTTCTCTTCTAAAATTTGCCAAAAGACCCGTATTTATCACATTATTTCCGAACCAGTTGCACCACCGTCTCAACATGGAATGTTTGAGGGAACATGTCGAATGGTTGAATTGCCATAATTTCGTATTCTCTGGACAAATACGCAACATCTCTCGCTAGTGAAGAAGGATCGCAAGAAATATAGACGATACGAGATGGTTTGATGGAGAGAACCGCATTCAAAAATTTTTCATTGCTCCCTTTTCTAGGCGGATCCATGAAAAGAACATCGATTCGTTCGTTATTATGAATCATTTTGTAGATGAAGGAGGACGCATCGTCTGCGTAAGCATAGAAGTTATCAATGTGGTTATATTTCGCATTTTCTTTTGCGTCTTTTACTGCTTCCGGGACAATCTCAACAGAAATTACTTTTTTTACGTCTTTTGCGGCGATTAATCCGATTGTGCCAATACCAGAATACGCATCAAATACCACATCATTTTTGGTCAAATTCGCAAAATCCATCGCGGTTTTGTAAAGGATTTCCGTCATGACGGGGTTGGTTTGATAAAAGGATTTTGCGGAGATTCTAAAGTGAATTCCGCATAATGTGTCTTGAATATATCCTTTCCCATACAAAACTCGTGTCTTCTCGCCTAAAACAACGGAGGTATGGCGTGAATTGATGTTTTGGACAACTGTGGTGATAAATGGGCAGTCTTGAATCAACGCATGCACAAAGTTATTACGTCCAGGGAAAGAATCCACCGCTGTTATTAGCACAACCATAACCTCTGGGTAATAATGAGATGTCTTAACAAGAATGTGGCGCATAATACCATACCCACTATCTTCCTCGTAAGGCTGAATATGGAAACTTTTCATGAGTTTACGAGCGCTCATAAGCACCTTGGTAGCGCGTTCGTCTTCAATGAGACATTTATCAATCGGAACGATGACATGAGTGCCAGCTTTATAAAAGCCAGAGTAAATATTGCCGTGATCATCTTGGCCTAATAGAGGTTGAACTTTATTGCGATACGCAACCGGGTTATCCATTCCGATAGTCGGTTGTGGGTTTACATCCATATGAGCGATTTTTCGGAACTGTTCTTTTACCTTATTTTGTTTGAAAATAAGCTGAGAGGGGTATGCGTAATCTTGAAATTGGCAACCACCGCACTGATAAAAATAGGGGCAGCGCACGTCTTCTCTATCCGGCGATTTTTTTGTAAATTGTTTCACATGGCCGAACAGTTGCCCGTTCCGCCGATAATCGACTTCGATGTCCCCTACTTCCCCTGGAAACATATCATTAACAAAAACAACGTCTCCCCCACTTTTAAAAACGCCTTTGGCTTCATAAGAAAGGTCAACGCATTCCCCATGAAGGATTTTCTTTTGAAATGAATTCTTTTTCATTAGGCTGCGGCCTTTTCTTTTGGAGCGGCCATTAAGCCTTTAATGTATTCGATTTCTTCCGCTTCGTTAAGACGTGGGAACAATTGTTCCCCTTTCTCCACTTTTGTGCCAGATACAATACCGAATTTCTTTGCGGATTCGTAGTTGCGTAGTTCGGAAGGAATTCCTAATTGATCAAAGATTTTCGCGGATTTCGTCACAAGGATTGGAGACAAAAGCATACCCGCTAAGAAAATAACATTCGCAAGATGATTCATACAGCTTGCTAATTCTTTGCTCTTGGAAGGGTCCTTTGCTAAGGCCCATGGAGCGCTATCCTGAATGTATTTATTTGCCTTACTTACAAGTTCCATAACGGAAGCGTAGGCTTCGGTTACTTTAAGGTCATCGGAAAGTACTTCATAAGATTCAATTGTCTTCAATGCAGATTCGTGAAGGTCTTTATCAAGCGTGGTGATATCACCTTCGTAGGTTGGAACAACGCCATTATAGTACTTCTCGATCATAGAGACCGTTCGATTTAGAAGATTGCCTAAATTATTTGCCAAATCAACGTTGGTCGTTTCAACAAAATCTTCCGGCGTGAATTTCCCATCAAATCCGAAAATAATGTTCCGGGCAAGGAAATAGCGAACCGCATCCACCCCATAGCGTTTCACGAGCGGTTCTACGTAGACAACGTTGCCCTTGCTCTTGCTCATTTTGCCGTCTTTCATCATCAATAGACCATGCACGAAAATACGGCTTGGCTCACGAAGGTGGAGCGCTTTTAAGAACATTGGCCAATAAATCGTGTGGAAGCGTGTGATATCCGCACCGATAACGTGGACGATTTCCGTTTCTGGATCGTTCCAGAATTTTTGGAACTTGCTATCGTCATCCTGCAAATACCCTAACGCGGTAATGTAATTGGTTAAAGCGTCAAGCCAAACATAGACAACGTGTTTCTCACTGCCAATGACTGGAATTCCCCACGTAAACGTCGTACGAGACACGCAGAGGTCGGTTAAGCCAGGCTTGATGAAATTATTCACCATTTCCGCTTTACGGCCTTCTGGCGTAATGAATTTCGGATTGGAATCGTAATAGGCAAGCAAGTCTTCAACGTATTTAGAACATTTGAAGAAATAAGCAGGTTCTTCTTTCTTCTCAACGGGACGACCGCATTCTGGGCAAAGATGATTCTCCCCCACTTGCGTCTCTGTCCAATAAGACTCTTCGTGAACACAATACCACCCGCTATAACTAGAAAGATATACGTCATTGTCTTCCTGCATCTTTTGGAAAATCTTTTGCACAGTCAAGTAATGGCGTGGCTGTGTCGTTCTAATGAAATCGTCATTCGAGATATGAAGCAACGACCAAAGATTTGTGAAAGTCTTCGCCACATTGTCCACGAATTCTTGTGGCGTAATACCATTCGCTTCAGCGTTCTTCTGAATCTTTTCGCCATGTTCATCTAGACCAGTAAGGAAATAAGTATCAAAACCCCTCATTCTTTTTCCACGGGCAATGATGTCACAAATGGTTGTGCAATAAGCGTGCCCTAAATGAGGACGAGCGCTTGGATAATATATCGGTGTTGTGATGTAGAATTTTTTGCTCATAAGATGCTCCAAAAAGAAAGCCGCGATTAACGCGGCTTAATTTTATCATGATTATTGATAACTTGTTATTTGGTTTCGGCTTTAGCTTGTTGGGCTTTTTGAAGTTTCTTGTTGAATTTGTCAACACGGCCATCAGCAGCAACGAAACGTTGTTTGCCTGTGTAGAATGGGTGGCAGTTAGAGCAAGTATCAACCTTGATTTCTTTCAAAGTGGAACCTGTTTTGAATGTGGCGCCGCAGCTGGTGCAGGTCACTGTGCATTCGTGATACTCTGGGTGAATGTCTTTCTTCATAGTTAATTACTCCTTTCGCCGTACGGTCTACGCCGCACAGAGAGATACGCGCAATATGATACGAAAAACCATCCTTATTTGCAACTTCAATTTAGCTCCATTTCAAAGAAATACAAAGAGAAAATGAAGCGCGAGTAAAAGGGGGAAATCAATCACTGTTGTTTGCGTAGAAAAAGTGAAAAATCGTAATATAATAGTATAACATAACCGCCATTTATGATATTTACGGAGACTAAAGAAATAGCAAAAGAAACAATAAGGTCCAGTGAGTGGAGCACAAGCGATTTGTTATGCCTAATCCATGTAAAAAGAGGGATCGCGAAAATCCGAACAAGAAAAAAGGACTTCTTGTTAAAAGAACGTGATATTTTATTTTTCTTTGAACGTTCTTTATACAAGGTTGAGGACACGAATGAAGCAGAGATTGAGATCTTAAGATTCAATCGTGGAGAATTAAACGTAGATGATACTGAATATAAGAAAACGGTCATTCCTTTTCTAGATAAACACCTTTCCTCGTATCTATTCTTTCTTATTACTTCTACAAGTGGAAAAGCGATTGAATCCGCTTTTCTCGGTGCTTATCAATCTCAAACAAATAATAGTTTAATTTCATCGATAACTACGAAGGAAAGCATCTTAAAGATATTCATGATCGTGTATGAAAATGCACTCAAAAAAGAACTAACAAAACAGAAACGACAAAAATGTGATTCGCAGATTGAAAAAATGATTTCCTTCATCAACAAAAACTATATGAAACCATTAACGCTTCAAGACATCGCAAAGGAAGCGTCGCTCAGCGAAAGAGCTTGCTTACGTGTTTTTCAAGAAGTGATTAGAGACTCACCTACGCAATATTTATTAAAGAAGAGGTTGGATGAAGGAGCGAGACTATTACGAGAGAATTCTTCTATGCCAATCAAAGAAATCAGTCACGCTGTTGGCTTTTCTTCTCCGAGCTATTTCACAGAACTATTCCATCGTTACTACGAAAAAACGCCGAAGGAATATCTATCGGATATTAGTATAACAAAATGGTCAGATAATCCTTTTGGCGCTTTGGAAGACTTTTTCAAGAATTAGGAATGTCTTTTGATGTTTCTTGTATTTCTTTTTTCTTATTTTGGTCAATGAGTAAATATATCGAATAAGCCATCTCAATGAAGCCTAGTCCGGCAACCATCAACGCGACGATAAATAATGGAAGCGAATTCTTTTGGACCGCTAAGACAAAAAGAATGATCCCGAGGGCTTCCTCAACTACAGAAAATATTAAATTAAAACAGCCGTAGATGAATTCTTCCTGTTTCTCCTCATGCGTTAATAATTTCGTCTGCGTTATCGTTAATATCACTAGTGATAACGAAGAATATAAAAATGGCAAAAAGACGTTTTCACCGATGAAATGTGAAGTAATTTCCGATAAATTCGTTTGATTCAAGAGCGACATGCCTGCTTGAAACATAAAGAAAACAAATAAAGTAGATGCAGCATAGAGAAGAAAGTACCAAAGCAGTCTTTTCATAGCTAGTCCTCGTGATGTAAATCTATCAGATCGTTAGGACGCACAAGCATCGCCATTGGAGCAGTCACTTTCATACATTGTGTCATATCGAAATTCATGCCTGGATGCATATGAATTGGAATCATGTGTTTCACATTCATAGCGATTGCCACTTTTGATGCATCAAGAGGAGACATCGTATAGAATCCGTCGATTGGAAGCAACGCATAATCGATATTTTCTTTTGATAAATCCTTCATTTCAGGAATAAAATCGGTGTCCCCTGCGTGATAGATTTTCACACCATCTACCGTTAAAAGATAGCCAACACATTCGCTTTTATTATGATGTGCGTTATAGGCAGGAACGGCTTTAATATGAACGTCGCATTGGTCAAATTCATAATAAACGCCATTTTTCAACGCGTCACTAGAACGTATGACGATCGTTCTTGGACTCATCGTAATGAGATGAATCGCGTTGTGGTCATAATGCTCGTGAGTAATCAAAACAAGATCGGCTGAAGTTTTATATCCTTCACCCGCGTACGGATCGATGAAGATGTTTTTCCCTTCATCTGTTGTGATTCGAATAGACGCATGTCCTTGGTAAAATAGTTTTGGCATAAGGTTCTCTTTCTGAATCTAAATATACCACGTTTCACCATTCAGACAGGAAAACAGGGCGAAAAATAAACGATAAATAGTATCAAATGATAATTTGTGGAAACATTTTAACCCTTTTTCAACTTTCGATTATTGAAAGTGAAACCTTCGGTAATATGTGCTAATATCGCGGTTACATGTTTGGAGGAACCACCTATATGATCTCTAAAAAAGTGGCGCTGAAAGTTCTAAACGAATGTCTAGCAACTGGAGGCGATTACGCTGAAATCTATCTTGAACGCACTCTTTCTAATAGCATCATGCTTGAAAATGGCAAGGTTGAAAGCGTTGTGAAGAATAAAAGCTTCGGCGTTGGAATTAGAATTTTAAAAGAATTAAGAAGTGTATATGGATACACAAGTGACTTAAGCGAAAAGAGTTTAATGTCGCTTGCTCATAATCTTGCCGCTTCCTTTACTGGAACTAGACAAATTTCTGTTACGAGCATTAAAAAGCAAAAAGTCAAAGTCATTAATCCCGTTGAGGATCACTTAAAAGACGTACCATCCTGTGAAAAGGTGGCTTATCTAAAAGAATGCTATCAAGCAACAAAAGGGGATGAAACACGTATCGTAAGGGTCCAAAACAGTTTTGTGGACAATTACAAAACAATCGAAATCTATAATGCGGATGGTCCTGTTGCCCATCAATATGAAAACGTGGAAGAAAGAGGAAGAATGGCCGTTATCGCTGTCGCAAGCGAAAATGGGCAAATCGAAACATTCTTCTCTGGCCCAGGTAGATGCGCTGGTTGGAATTGGTTCAAAAACGTTTTAGATTACAAAGCGGTTTGCAAAAATGCTGGCGAAAAAGCAATTATGCTTTTGTCCGCTAAAGAATGCCCAAGCGGCCGCTATCCAGTCGTCATTAGTAATGGGTGGGGTGGGGTCGTTTTCCACGAAGCATGTGGGCATAGTCTTGAAGCTGCCGCAACAGCGAAACACTTATCCGTTTTCTCCGATTCGTTAGGCAAGCAAATCGCTTCGCCGCTCGTCAGCGCCTATGACGATGGAACAATGCCAAATGAGTGGGGTTCAAACAATATCGATAGCGAAGGCCATAAAACGCAAAAGAACGAATTGATTAAAGATGGCATCTGCGTTGGCTTTATGATCGATAAACTAAACGGCAGGCGTCTTGGCATGGAAGCAAACGGCACAAGTCGGAGACAAAACTATCGGTATGAACCAGTCTCAAGAATGAGCAACACCTATATTGCACCTGGTAAAGACAATCCAGAAGATATCATCAAAGATACAAAATTAGGTATTTATGTCACGAATTTCGGCGGAGGAAGCGTTGAGCCAACCACTGGAGAATTCAACTTCTCCGCGAGCGAAGCTTATATTATCCGCGATGGCAAGGTGTGTGAACCTGTGAAGGGTTGCACTTTAATCGGAAGCGGAAAAGAAGTACTTATGAATATCGACCGCGTTGGCAATGACGTCGATTTAGGTCAAGGAATGTGCGGTGCTGCAAGCGGGTCAATCCCTGTTAATGTCGGCCAGCCAACAATTCGCATCAAAGAAATCACTGTCGGCGGAAGAGGAGGAAAACTCGAATGAACACAAAGAAATTCTTTGAACTAGCCAAGGAAAAAGGACTAGAAAGCGCGCAACTACAAATCTCGAAAAGCAAATCAACATCTGTTTCTTTGTTCCATCATGAAATCGATAATTATTCCATCAATGATTCGCAAAGCATCATGGCGTGTGGCGTCTATCACGGAAAATTCGGCAGCTGCCGCACGGAGGAGTTCAACAAAGACACATTCTCTTTTTTGGTAAATGGCATTATTGATTCGGCGGCCATCAACGAAAAAGAAGAGAAAGCAGAACTATTCAAAGGTAGCAAGAAATATCATAAAAAGAACGTCTATTCGAAAGAATTGGCGGAAGTCAAAATAGAAGACAAAATCGCTTTAATTAAAGATATTGAAAATCGCTTGTTTTCTTTCGACAAACGCATCAACGACGTTTCCGAAGTCGTATATAACGAAAGTGAATCCAGCAGCGAATTCTATAATTCCTACGGATTAAAATTGAAGCAAAAATCAAATTATTATTTCCTTTATGCAGGAGTCGTCGCAAAAGTAGGGGAGGAAGTCAAAACAGGGTTTGATCTCTCTTTCGGCAATGATTTGTCGACCTTTAATAAAGAGGAATTCGTCAAAAACGTCGCAGAAAAAGCACTCGCTAAATTTGGTGGGGAACCTTGCGAAAGCGGAAAATACCCAACCGTTTTAGAAAACGATGTTTTCGGCGATTTGATCAATTATTTCCTTAGCAGTGCATCTGCAGACGAAGTTCAAAGACAAAGCTCGTTCTTAATCGGAAAAATAGGTCAAAGAGTGGCTTCTAATAAATTGAATATCATGGAGAAGCCGCTTCAGAAGAATGTATTCTTCTCTTATTTCGATGATGAAGGCGTTGCCACAAAAGATAAGGATATCTTGAAAAAAGGCATTCTTATGAATTATTTCTATAACCGCGAAACTGCAAAGAAAGATGGTGTCGAATCGACCGGAAACGGGCAGTGGCAGGGCGGCAAAATCGGTATCGGCTATAGCAACATCGTCGTGAAAGGCTCTAAGAAGACATTTACCGAAATGATCACTCCAATCAAGAAAGGGGTCTACATTACGGAAATTGCCGGCTTAGGGACGGGGATGAATGCTCAAAGCGGTGACTTCTCTTGCCAAGCGCAAGGATTCATGATTGAAAACGGAAAGTTATCCACGCCACTCAATCTCATCACCATCAGTGGCAATTTGCTCAAAATGCTAAACGACATCAAAGCGCTCGACAATAATGTTGTGCTCCGTCTCAATTCTATTGCTTGCCCTGACGTCTTAATTAAAAAGATGGCCATCGGCGGGAAATAAAATCAATAACGATTAGGCGCCTTGTGCGCCTTTTCTTTTTTTGAAAATGTTACTTGTTTAACTATTAATAAGTTGTTAGTATTCTATGTAATGGCAAAAACTTTTTACTCACAACTAAAGGCTGCAATTGGGGCAGATACCTTATTCGATCTATCAATGGCTAGCCGTGTTAATAAATCCATGACGCCCGACGCAGTCAAAGAGGAAATGTCTCGTTTATTTAAAAAGGGGCAAGTCAAGCGACTTGGATACGGAGTCTACATTATTGACACAGGAAAAATGGATGAAGAAACTCTAGAGAACAAATTCATCTCTTTCCGTTATATTGGCGTAGGCAAGACCGTCTGCGGTTTTTATTACGGAGACAATTTCGTCCGTAATTTGAAAGGCGCCGCACTAACAAAAACCGGTTTAGAAATCGTCACGAACAAAGCGACGAGTGGCAAAAAATCAATCTATCAATTTGGTAGGCGAATCGTGTTAAGAAAACCCTATGCAAAAATCACGCCACAAAATATCAGCCTTCTTTCCTTCCTCACCTACATCAGCTATGCAAACGAGGAAGAGTTAAAACGAAATTACTCCGTTCTAGCAAATTACGTTCGCGAAGAACACCTTTCCGCACCAGAAGCAATTGAACTCCTCACGCATTTTCCAGGAAAGACCGCTAAGGCGCTTCTTGGCAGCGGATTCTATAAACTCATGTGGAAACACTAATCGGGGCGCTACGAGTCTTGTGGAACGTTTCTAATAGAAAAAAAGCGACCGCAAGGCCGCTTTTTCTAAACCGTTATTAGAACACAATCGGATTTGGATTCGCTTCTTTCTCGTTTCCTTTGTAATATTCCACGTCCATTCGGATGCGCTCCGTCATATCTGGGTTTACATCTTCTTTCAAATTACCATCACTATCGAATGGGTTTGCGATATAAATGTCGAGTCCCATAATAGCTCTTCTCAAAGCGCCATTTGTTGCAGAATCAAAAGATAATTCTACCCTACCAGCATACCACATAGTCATTTCCGTGCCAGACTCCGTAGAGTTAGGATAGGTCACGGAATAATACACAACGTAATCGAAAGAATTCTTGTTATGAGAATCACTAGTGACTGTTGTTTTAATATTACTGAAAGTGACGGTTTCTCCGACCTCGGTCCTCGTTTCATCCATTACTCCCATCGTAAACATTTCTTCCAAGAGGCTGCCAAGACCAAAAGTGGTGGAATCGAGTTGCACATGATTCGCTTGATAAATCGCATCGGCCTGGCTGATTTGCCCTTCTCCATCGCCAATAGCCATAGAAGAAGCGACCGAATAAGTCTCGCTCTCAGCATCACAATTCAAAGTATAGAAGCTCCCTTCACGAATCGTCGTTACGGTCTTATTGCGTGACTCGTAGGTCGTCTCTCCACTAACAGTGCGATTATGCGTATCCACAATAGTTTCGTTTTTGTAATAAGTGATATTTGTGTCCATGGTATAAGGCATGTCGCTGGTACCTTCAATGCTAAAAGTCGCATTCGCCGCCCTTTCGCCTTCCTCTTTATTCAATTGCTCGGCAACCATGGAAATCTTTCGTTGGACTTTTTCGGAAGAGGTCGGTTCTAAGGCGACTTCTCTGAAACTTACCGGATTTGGATTCGCGCTCTTTTTGTCGGCATATGTAATATTGAATAACTCTGTCATGCAGTTTTGAGATGTCGGCTCAATGTCTTCGTTAATTGGATTCTTGTCATCGGAGTAAATGAGAGAAAGATTGAATGAGGTGATTCTTTTTGCGGAGTCAAAAAGGAAATCGAGTTTCACATTCATGTAGAATGGCCCATGTTGGCTCGGCTTGTTACCAACTACATCGACTGAGAAGCGGGAGTCACTATCCTCGTTGACGTCAAAACGTAATGTCTCTGGGAAATATTCAGCACCTCCATCCAAAAGCTCATATTCGCTAACGAGATCGGAAATGATGTAACTCAGACCGTATTGATCGTTCCTATACAAGGCGCGATTGACTTGGTTAGTTGCCTTTTCATTGGAAATTTCGTTTTCGCCATCTCCAATCGGCTTTTTCCAGCTTGAATCGTAGTCAATCGTTGCCCCATCTTCATTAAAAACCACGTTGTAATAGTAGCCATCTTCAATTCGATTGACTGATTTACGATAAATATTTCCTCTGCTGGATTCTGTCGTGATTATTTCGTTTTCGAAATAAGCAATCTCTACGTTTTGGTCCATTGGAGTGTCATCTGCTTTTTCAAGGCCATTGAACATGCCATATGATGCGCTTGTTGCAGAACTCCTTTCCGCTTCGTATGTTGCGATAAGATTGTCATTGATCTTGGCAAGCACATATCTGCATCCAGGAATGACAGCGACTTTTTGAGTTAAAGAAAGTTCAGTTCCCTCTACAGAAATAGTGATTTCAAAGGGAAGGGCAGAATAAACGTTTTTGGTGACGAGTTTGCCATTTTCATAGCCGATTTCGTTTTTGTGCTCTTCGGGAATAGTGACGACGATGTTATCCTTTAAAGCTTCGTTCGGGGTCACTTTAGCGCCCAAATCGAATTCGCTAGCGGGATAGAAAAGACATGTATCGAGTGCGCCGCCTTCAACGCTTTTTGATTTTGGCAATTTGTCAAAAAGAGAAATCGTTAATCCCGCTTCTTGCGCTTCGCTACTAGAAGATGTGGTTTCGGAAGAGAGGGCGACTTCGGAAGAAGAAGCAGTAGCCTCAGAAGAGGAGACGGCCTTAGAAGAGGTTGCAGGCGTTTCAGAAGATACTGACGATGCTTCTGAGCTTGCAATAGAAGTGGTGGGTGTGGTTGTGTTGTCGCCGCAGCTAAACAAAGGCAAGGCGAACAAGGCCAAAACTGGAATGAATGTTTTCTTTTTCATTGGAGACTCCTTATTTAGTAATAAAATTACTAGCAAATGATAGACCCCCCTCGCACTTTTTCCAACAAAAAGCGCAAAAGCGTTTATGAGTTTTCCATTAAATTAGGGAGTAAAAAATTGCAAACGCCTCTTTGGCCTCATGAATCGTTGTGTTGTTAGCGTCCTAATAGTCATCTATGACGCTGAGCTCGGTACCTTCGCCTTCCCAATTGCACGAATCGCATATGTCATAAGAGAAGCTGTCTTTGAATGCCGTTCCCCCACAATTGGGCATTTTTTGAGGTTCGATCTTAACTTTTTAACCCCTTCCTTTTCGAAATTGTATTTCGGGTTCTCTTTGATTTTTAAAACGTATTCACTTTTTCAAATCATAAATCGATTGTCTGTTGATTTTCCCAACGCACTCAAAAATGCCTTTTCTCATCCATATCATGATTTGGGGCTGTGTTCTTGAGCAAAAAAAGGGCCGTGAGGCCCTCACAAGAAACAAATAAGACTATTCGTGTTTATCTTCGTCTACGGCGGTGACTACCACGTCATTACCCGTTTTGGAAGCAGAAGTATTTTCAACTTTTGTTTCTTCTTTCGTTAACGTATACCCGTAATCGCTAAAATCCCAATTTGGATGCGCGGTCAGAACTTTTTCCATCGCGAGTTTGAGGAGTTTCTTCTCGACCGCTTTTTTCTCTTTTGGAAGCTTACGGAAAGCATCATGAACTTTGTTAAGCGCGGCTTCCGTTTCGCCAACGGATTCTTCGATAAGGCCATTCGCAAGGATATAAGCGCGAACGGCAGGGGCGTTATTGAGCGCGGCAAGGTGCTTTTTAACTTCGACCGGAAGAGCGATGAAGTATTTCTTCGCTTCTTCTAAAGGCCTTGTATCGAGGATGATAGCGACTTTCTGCGCTTCCGCAATGCGGTAAACACCAGTGGATACTTTCTTTTCGCACGCAAGTGTCTTCTCTACGATCGATAGCGCGCCTTCATAGTCGCCTTTATCCAAGTCAGCGTATAGTGTGACATCATTGACAGCCGCGGTGAAGTCGGTGACCTCATCATAAACAGGCGTCTCGCCCGTAGGTAAACCACGTGCCATTTTATCTTCTGCAAGAAGCATTTGGTTATAGGCGGATACATTCACCTTGCTATTGAGGATTGTCATCAAATAGCCATCATTTTTTGAATCGAGAGGTGCAGGGAAGTATTCATAAACAAGGACCATACACGCCACAGTAAGAACGACTTCGCTTGCAGGCTTTAGCCAATACAAGCTGTTGTCTCCCGCTTTTACCGACGTCAAAGAAAGGATGAGAAGGACGACCGCGATTACAATTTCGATGAACAAGAAAAGCAGTCCCATATAAATAATCGGACGCGGATTACTTTTGTCTGCGTCTTTCGGAGTAACAACCGTTTCACCTGTTAATCCGTCATAATTCCCGGCGAAGAATCTCCTTTTTCCATCTTTTTTCTTTTTAAGGCCGAGGCCAAGGCAAATCCACGCCGTGATTTCATAACCCCCGATTTTCGCTCCAAGGAAGTGTCCAAATTCTAAGAATAAGCTCGTGATGACAACACCCACGAGAATAGATAAAAGAACGAGAACATAGACATTCATCGTAAAATTGGCCGAGCTAGAAGAAAAGTCAGGGCGAAGCACGAAGAAGCCAACGACAACGGCCATCGCTAGCATAAGTGCGTAAACCAAATACCCTAATGTGTCATTTTTTTTCATAC
>ERZ808274.413-NODE-413-length-22338-cov-9.233003_pt1 | contig 22338 bp, 20 predicted proteins | sample MGYA00521277_ERZ808274 | MGnify/ENA primary metagenome ERZ808274 (study PRJEB31516, sample SAMN03275597) | gut metagenome | biome: mammalia-associated habitat; material: feces | host: Papio cynocephalus | place: Kenya | collected 2012-07-28 ... | reverse complement strand
GAACGCAAAAAAGGACGAGCAGATAGACAATCTCATCCGCTTGCTCTCGTCAAAAGTAGATGTGTGATAGTATCTAACAAACTAATCTAATAAAACAAATGGACTTCAAAGACTACATCAAACAGTTGGCTGACAGGATACCGACGCTGAAGGAGAGCATAGCCACGGAGGAGGCAACGAAGAACGCGCTCATCATGCCGTTCATCCAGATGCTTGGCTATGATGTGTTCAACCCGATGGAGGTTGTGCCAGAGATGGACTGCGACCTCGTGAAGAAGAAGGGCGACAAGATAGACTACGCCATAATGAAGGACGGTGAACCCGTCATCCTGTTCGAGTGCAAGCACTGGAAGCAAGACCTAGATTTGCACAGCACTCAGTTGCAGAAGTACTTTGTGGCCTCAAAGGCCAAGTTCGGTGTTCTGACAAACGGGATTGTGTATCGCTTCTATACCGACCTTGTGAAGGAGAACATCATGGATGACGTTCCATTCCTGGAGGTGGACTTGGAGAGGGTGAAGGATTCGCAGATTGACGAACTGAAGAAGTTCCACAAGTCGTATTTCGACCTGGACAATATCCTCAGTTCCGCAAGCGAATTAAAGTACATGGCCGAGTTGAAGTCCGTTATAAAGAAGGAATTTGCTTCCCCGTCTGTAGATATGGTGAAACTGCTTGCCAAGAGGGTGTATGACGGGGTCATCTCGCAGAAGGTACTTGACCAGTTCGTAGAGCTTGTGAAGCGGTCATTCGCGGGCTATGTGAATGACGTGATGTCCGAACGTTTGAATATCGCCATCCAGTCCGCCGAGCGGGGCGAGCAGCCTGCTGGCGACCTGCCGCAGCAAGGCCAGGGGGACACCGATGGCGCGGGTGGTGCAGGCGAGTCTGTTACGGACAGAATAATGACCACGGAGGAGGAGTTGGAGGGATTCTATATTGTTAAGGCTATCCTTCGCAGTTCCTTCCCCGTTGAGCGTGTCACTTACCGCGATGCACTGCGCTACTTTGCGATATTCTGCGATGACAACAACAGGAAGCCAATATGCCGCCTGTATTTCAACACCTCAAACAAATATATAGGCATGTTCGACTCCGACAAGAACGAGACAAAGCATCTCATCTCGTCCCTGGATGACATATACGGGTATTCAGAGGAACTGAGGGCTGCTGCGCAAAAGTACCTGGATGTATAATGGTGCTGGGCAATGCCTCCACGCTTATTGCACCAAAAGATACTGAGTACAGAGAGGACGGCATAGCCATTGTTACATTTGGGCTTGTTTCCACATTTGGGCTTGCCTATATTGCAAACAACTATGGGTATATTCACATTCGGGCTGACTGCCTTCCTGGCAGCAGCGTTTGCCATCTGGCTTAACACAAGGGGTGGCAGGAAGTGGAAGGGCATGCTGTGACCATTTTCTTGGCACCAGGAAAATGATTTGGTTGAAAAGAAAGGAGAACAAAATGAAAGAGAAGAAGAAGAAGAGACAGCCAAAGATGATTACCAACTCCCAGAGGGTGCTGGACTACCTGGCCGAACTGAAGGCCAGGAAAGAAAGGGGCGAGGTCAGAAGGCTCAGCAAACTGGGCGAGTGGCTGAGGAGGAATGAGCCGCTGGGCTACATTCGGGACGAGGACATGAGGTATGTGATGAGATGAGGTTCTATCTTTCCTCTATAGTGAAGGAGTTACTCGTCAGACGGCAAGCGGGTATCTGGAAAAGATAGTGGGGAAAGGGCTGCTGCACAAGACGAGACTCGGAAGGGAGAACTACTACATAAACACGGAACTTGTGGAGCTGTTTGTGAATAGTGGAGGAGCAAGGCGGACGTGTTAAGCAAAACGGGTTTCCCTTAACATGACGGGGCGCAAAAGGAAGAAGGATTTGAAATGAGAAAGGATATGTGTATGGAGAGAGGAGGCGGCCGTGCGTAGGCGCGCGGCGAGCAGGGAGGAACTGGAGGTGCGCTCCCGGTTCTTCACCGCCCTGGCCAGCCTGACGAGCGGCGAGGGCAAGGTGATGCGCGGCAAGGCGACGTTCTGCCGCCTGTACGGCATCAACAGGCGCAACCTGTGGACGATGGAGAAGAAGCCAGAGGCGGGCATCCTGGACCCCGCCTGGCTCGTCTATCTTGTGCGCGACTTCGGGGTGAGCGCCGCCTGGCTGCTCACGGGGAAAGGCGTGTGGAGGAAGTAAAAAAAGCGGCACGGAATTGCAACGGAACGACAACGGAGAATTGCCGCGCGTCCAACCCGCTGTGCGGCAAAATGTTGGAATGCCCCTGGTGGGCGAGGTCGCAAGTTCGAGTCTTGTCATCCCGACCTGGTTGCAAGGGGCTGATTTCCAATGCGGAAGCCAGCCCCTTGCCTTTCGGCACACTCCTTCCTGCTGTGGAAGACGTTGGTGTTTTGCAACGGAGGTGTCATGGGTAATCCCCGCAAGCATTCAGGCTCTTTCCGCGCCCTCAAGCATTATTGTCTGTTCTTCGTTTTGCAGATTATAGAAATCCCATTTTCCAGGGTATGTCTTGCAATCTTGATGGCGGGTCAGGAAGCCGCGTGCCGCGAATGGTTCGGCATGCCGGGCAAGTGCTTTGCCGGTTTCTCTGGCCTATAGGCCGTCAGTCCGTTCTCTTGGTAGTACGGGAAGCCCTTCGGCCCCTCGCCTCTTTCCCCTGTGCGAGACCGTCACTTCATGGCCACAGCCCTGACGATGAACCACGCGTGGGCGGCCATGGCGTGCATCCAGCCGTAGTGGTGGGCCATGATGTGCAGCCGTTCCACGAGTGAGGCCTTGTGGTTACGCGTGGTCATTCCCTCGCTCAGGTAGTCGGTGAGCACGGTGTGGGTGTTCTCCATCCGCAGCCTGCGCCGCTCGGCCAGGCGCATGAGGCGTATGCACCAGTCGTAGTCGGCCGAGAAGCGGTAGCGCAGGTCATAGAGCGTCTGCCTGGCCAGGTCGGTGCGCGCGTAGAATGACTGGTGGCACACCAGCATGCCGCCCAGGAAGGAGCGCGAGGTGAGCCTTCCCGGTGCGCTGAGCCTGCGGTGCCGCAGGAAGTGCCCCTGGGCGTCCACCAGGTCGGTCTCCCCATAGATGACGGCGGGATTGCGCGGGTCGCCCTTGCGCCACCGGGCCGTGGCGATGGCCTGGGAGATGGTGCTGCCGCTGTGCAGGCAGTCTCCCGCGTTGAGGAATATGATGTACTCGCCTGTGGCGTTGAGGATAGCCTTGTTCATGGCGTCATAGAGCCCCTGGTCGTGTTCGCATATCAGGCGTATGAGGTGCGGGTGCGTGGCGCGCGTGTTCCCGGCCACATATCTCTGCACCATGCTCAGCGTGGCATCGGTGGAGCACCCGTCCACGATGAGGTGCTCGATGCGCGTGTAATCCTGGCCGGCCACGCTTTTGAGCGTGCGCTCCAGGGTGTCGGCGGCATTGTAGGTGACGGTGGCAATGGTCACCAGGGGCAGGGGCTGTCCTGCCGGCGGCAGGCACTGGCTGTCGTCCGCACCGGGGAGGATGTGCGGCGGAGGCGTGGCGCAGTCCGCCGGCTCCGGCGGAGGCAGGGTGTTATCTGGACTCATATATCTTGATGTATTGTTCGGCGACTCGGCCCTCGTTGTAGTCGTGGGCCGCCTGGCGTGCTGCCGCCGCGCGCAGGTCGTGGCTGAGCACATAGTCGATGCCTCGCGCGAGGTCGGCCGCGTCGCGTTGCGTGGCCACATAGCCGGTGCGCAGATGGCTGATCATCTCGGGTATCCCCCCGGTGCGGAAGCCCACGCAGGGTGTCCCCACGCTCATGGCCTCGGCCACGGTGTTGGGCAGGTTGTCGAGCAGGCTTGGGGTCACGAAGGCATCGGCGGCCGCATAGACCGACGGCAGGTCGTCGGGACTCACGGTGCCCAGCGCGGTAATGCCGGCTCCGGGGCAGAGCGGCACCACCTCCTGCGCGTCCCGGCCGGCCACCACCAGGTGCAGGCCATGGCTTTTCACCAGCCTCAGGGCCTCCAACAGGTAAGGCATTCCCTTCAGCTCGTCGCTCACCCTTCGGCTGCAGAAGAACACAATCTTGGCCTCCTGTGGCAGACACCACCTGCGGCGTGCCTCCTGCTGGGGGACGGGATGGTAGATGGCGTGCGGGATGCAGTTGTTGATGTGCTCCACGCGCACGCCTGGCAGGGCCGCCCGGGCGCGGTCGGTGATCCACTGGCTGCAGCCCACCAGGGTGATGCCGGCCTGCCGTAGAAGGGCGCGCTTGCGCTCCAGGATGCGGTGGGGCAGGCTTCCCCGCATGAGCGGGCAGTGCAGGCACTCGGCCTCGGCGCACCCGTTGCGGTGGTGGCACACGCCCAGGTAGGGCCACTCATCGTGCAGCGTCCACACCATGGGCTTGCCGTCCCTGGCCATCTGTTCGAGCGCCGCGAGCGAGAGCATGCCCTGGTTCACCCAGTGCAGGTGCACCACATCGGCCTCGCGGTACTCGCGCGTGTGCAGTACATCCACGCCCGCGCATGCCGTGTCGGCCATCCACATCGTCTTGCGGTTCAGACCATTGTGTGCCAGGACATCCAGCCGTTCCACGAAGGCTGGCCAGTGGTTTCCCACCTGTGCCACGGTCACGGCATCTGTCTGCTTGTCGCGCACCAGCATGCGTGCCTTCATGCCGTTTCGGCACAGCGCGTCATTGAGGCGGCTGGCCGCGATGGCCGCCCCGCCGGTGCGGTCGCTGGTGCATATTGTGAGTATTCTCATCTGTATTCTGTTTTTCCCATCCATTTGCGGATGCGGTTGTGTATGGAACGGGCGATATGGCGCCAGTTGCCGTGCCTCATGTTGAGGTAGAGTTCCTCCAGCGAGCGGCCTGCCTTGACCCAGGGGTGTGTCCATCCCATGATCCTGTAGGCCCTGTGCCTGTAGGCCACATGCTCGATGACGTGCCTGGGATGGCGCAGGGGGAACTTCATCTCGTGCCGCCCCATGGTGAAGATGCGGCGGTAGCCGTGCGGCAGGGTGCTTATGCTGCCCGCGAAGTGTGTGGAGTCGTCGGTCACCCCCAGGTTGCTCACCATATTGTCGGCGGGCACGATGCAGAGCCCGCCCGAGAGTATCAGGTGCGCCCAGAAGATGGTCTCGTAGAAGGGCTTTCCCTGTGCGCGGTGCGCGCGGCACATGGGCAGGAAGTCCTTGCGGTATCCGCGCTCTGCGGCCAGGGCCCGTATGCGGCTGACGGCCTGGGGGTCATCGAGCCAGGTGTAGCGCTCGTCCCACTGGTCAAGCACTCTCCGCCAGGACGCCCAGCCCCAGATGCTGAAATAGGTACTGAAGAAATAGGAGTCCGAGGTGTCGGCCGTGTGCTCTTCCACATTGAAGCCGCACACCATGGTGATGCGCTCGTCGTGCTCGTAGCGGTCGAGCATCTCCTTGGCAAAGGCGAAGAAGGAGACGGCCGGCACATCGTCGTCCTCGAGCACCACGCACTTGTCCACGCGGCTGAAGGCCCACTTCTGCGACAGGTACTCCGAAGGGTCGCAGCCGTAGTTGCGCTCCTGGTACATGCGCTCCACCTGGCAGTCCCAGTCTATGGCGCCCACGACCTCGCGGCACGCCATGATGCCTGGCATGTCGGCCTGGCTGCGGGGGCCGTCCTGGTAGAGGAAGAGGCGCGAGGGGCGCGCCCGCCGCACCTGCTCAAAGACCTGCCTGAGCGGCCCGGGGCGGTTGAAGAAGAGGATGAGTACGGGGACATCCACCAGTGATTCTTTCATATGTGCTGCAAATTTACCTTATTTATTGTTCACTGCCTCGGCCAGCGTGCGCAAATTTTGCCCGCGCCCGACGGCGGCGTGTCCTGCGGCGCGTCCATGGACTGGCGCGCGGGGTTTGGCTTGTCCCAGCGCCCGCTGAGCCACGGGAGCCGCTCCACATAGGGCACCAGCCACGAGCAGAGGCCGAAGATGGCGGGTGTCAGGACAATCGCGTCGTCGGCATGACCGTAGATGCTGTGCCCGAAGCAGAGGCGCGTGAACTTGTAGAAGTAGAGCATGGGATAGTGCAGCAGGAAATACACCATGCTGTGCTCGCCCACATAGCAGAGCCAGGGGACGCGGTGCACGTGGGTGGAGAGCAGGATGCCCGAGAGGCCGCACAGGGCCAGGGTGGCGTTGGCCACGGCCATGGGGGCATTGCCCTCGAAGGTGTTGGAGCTCATGGCGTACTGTCCGGGCAGGAGCACGTTGCCCACGGCGGCGGCTCCCGCCATCAGCACAGAGGCCGCCAGCATGCGCCTGTCGCCCCACCGCTCCATCGCCCAGTGCCACAGATGGCCCAGGTAAAAGAAGAAGATGCCCATGAACACATTGCTGGTGCTGAGCCACAGGGGGTTGCCCTGAGTCCACAGCCACCAGCTGAGCACGGGGCCGGCGGCCCACACCCAGTGCAGGTGGCGCACCTGTTCGGTGAAGTGGGCCAGGATGTACATGCAGAAGAACGAGAAGAGGAACCAGATGGGAGGGTTTCCGTACACACCGCTTGAGGTGATGAAATGGCTCCATTCGATATGCTCCACGAAATGGCCGTATTTGCTTGCCAGCGGGAAGTAGAAGGCGAAATATACGAGCAGCCCGATGAGGGCGCTGGACAGGTAGGGGGCCAGCAGGCGGCGGCTGCGGTCGAGCAGGTAGGCACGGTTGCCGCCGCCCACGCTGTGGCAGAAGTAGCCCGCCTTGAAGAAGAAGAAGCTCATGAAGTAGTACGTCCACTGCATGACCTCCTGCCACCAGTGCAGGCCGCGCTCTCCCGTGAAGCCCATGATGTGCAGCATGACCATGCGCACAATGCAGATGCCGCACAGGATGTCAAACGCGTGGTTCCTTGGCTTTCGTTGCTTTTCCATATCAGTTATCGTGTCCTTGGTGGGCAAAGGTACGAATATTCCTCCAGCCGTCCCCCACACGCGCCGGCTTCTCTTGCCTGTTTCCCCATGTCAGGCGCATGCCCCTCACCTGGCGGAGGCCAGCCTGGGGAGGACGCGGCCGCATGCGTTGGCAGATGCAGCGGCATGCGTTGGCAGATGCAGCGGCATGCGTTGGCGGATGCGGCGGCATGCGTTGGCGGATGCAGCGGCATGCGTTGGCGGATGCGGCGGCATGCGGACGCGTGTCCAGGGCGGGACGGCGTGCGCACAGGCACAGGCCTCCGTCACTTTGCAAGTCACGGGGGCACGCAGGAGCGAAATGTGGCGGACGTGGAAAGAAAATGCCCCCTGAGGGTCGTGATTATGCGGAATTTTGGATAACTTTGGAGTCGGGACGGCGGTGGCGCGCGCGATGGGCCGTGAAAAGCCGCGCGCCGGCACAGGCTTCACCCCCAACCGGACACAGTGAAACACAAAACCTAAACCAACATGGCAATTGACAGAAGAAGCTTTCTGAAGAGGACGGCGGCAGCCTCGGCGCTCTTCACCATCCTTCCCCGCCAGGTGCTGGGCAAGATGGGCGGCGCCAACAACATCGTGGCGCCCAGCGACCAGCTCACGCGGGGCATCATAGGCGTGGGCGGCATCGGTCGCAGCAACCTTCACTTTGTGAGCGACGAACGTTGCCGCATGGTGGCCCTGTGCGACGTGGACCAGAAGCACCTGGACTCGGCCGTGGCTGCGGCCAAGCAGAATTTCGGCGAGACCGTGAAGGCATACCACGACTTCCGCGAGCTCATACACGACCCCAACGTGGACATCGTGCACATCGCCACACCCTCGCACTGGCACGGCATCATGGCCGTGGAGGCCGCCAACGCCGGCAAGGACATCCTGTGCGAGAAGCCCATGACCCGCACCATAGGCGAGGGACGGCGTGTGGAGGAGGCCGTGAAGCGCAACGGGCGCATCTTCAGGCTCGACACCTGGTTCCGCTTCAAGGACACGTTCTACGGGCTGGGCACCGAGGTGAAGCCGCTCAAGAAACTGGTGGACAGCGGGCTGCTGGGCTGGCCCCTGAAGGTGCGCATAAGCGGGGCCACCGGCTTCACCTGGAAATTCTACTGGACAGGCAAGGTGAACCTGGAGGTGCAGCCCATCCCCAAGGAACTGGACTACGACCTGTGGCTGGGCCCGGCGCCCTACAAGCCCTACAACGTGCACCGCACGCACCAGACCTTCCGGGGCTACTGGGACTATGACGGCGGCGGGCTGGGCGACATGGGGCAGCATTACATCGACCCCGTGCAGTACTTCCTGGGCAAGGATGACGACTTCCCCGTGAGGGTGGAGGTGGACGCGCCGCAGCAGCACCCCGATGCCGTGGGCATCTGGAGGAGCATCACCTACACCTATGCCGACGGCTGCCAGATAATCCTGGAGGGCGAGGGCTTCGAGAGCAAGGGCAAGGTGCCCTACATCGAGGGCCCCAAGGGGTGCGTGTACAAGGGATTTGAGTGCACGATCCCCAATGTGCAGGAAGTCATCAACGAGCTTCCCGACCCCGCTCCGCGCGAGACCGACTTCCTCGGCTGCGTGAAGTCACGCCGCCAGTTCGCGCTCAACGAGAGCAACGGGCACCACAGCGCCACCATCGTCAACATGGGCGTGTGCGCGCTCAGGCTCAACCGCACCCTCAACTTCGACCCCAAGACGCAGACGTTCATCAACGACGACGCCGCCAACCGGCTGGCAATCCAGCCCATGCGCGGCGAGTGGGGCAAACTGATCTGACCCCACCGAAAACCCTACAGAACCAACCAAGGAACAGAGATGAGAAAAAGCATATCACTCCTGGCAGCCGCATGCCTGACGGCACTGGCCGCCATGCCGCTGCCCGCGCAGGACGCGCGCCAGAGGAAACCCGAGACCATCGTGCAGGACGTGCTTGCGCTGATGCCCATACAGTCACAGGCCGACTACAACCGCGAGATGGAGCCCCTGGTACAGGCCGCGCCGCTCTCCATCGAGATGCTGGCCGCCATGATGCAGCCCGCCGAGAAGCACCACAACAGCCTGGTCGAGTATGCCATCAGCGGTGCCGTGGCCTTCGCCTCCACCAACGCGCAGTACAGCGAGGCCGTGGCCAAGGGGCTGAGGAACGCCATGCCCAAGGCTCCCGACAAGACAGCCAGGCAGTTCCTGGAATCCCAGTTGCGGCTGCTCTCCAGGAAGAATGACGTGGCTTACACCGACCACCAGGGCGCACCCGTATATGCCGAGGCTTACGACCGGCTGGAGCGGATGGGCGACCAGGCCGGCGACCAGGTGGTGAAGACCCTGAAGACCAAGGACCACGCCCTGCGCATGCAGGCTCTCAAGTTTGCCACCGACCACCGGCTGGCCAGTGACGGGCTGGCGGCCAAGGTGGCCAGGAAGTACTCCTCGTGCAGCGAGGAGGGACGCGTGGACATCCTGAACTGGATAGGCGACAACGGGCTCGCCAGTCAGAAGCCCTTGCTGCTGAAGGCCATCAAGAAGGGTGGCGCACCTGCCACCGCAGCCATCGAGGCCCTGGGACGCATAGGGGGCGATGACGCGGCCGACGTGCTGCTGGCCCAGGTGGGCACCGGGAACGACGCGGCCGCGCAGGAGGCTCTCAAGAGCATCAAGTGCGACCTGGGCGAGCGCGTGAGCAAGGCCCTGGCAGCGGCCAAGACCGCCGGGCGGCAGAAGGCTCTGCTGGCCGTGGCAGGCAACCGCCACCTCAAGAGTGTGGCCGGGCAGGCTCTCGCGCTGTGCGGCGACGGCAACCAGGAGGTGGCAACCACCGCACTGGCCATCCTGCCCTGTGTGGTAGGCCCCAAGGACGCGGCACAGGTGGCCGGGAGGCTGGACAAGGCCCCCGAGGCACAGGTGCAGGCTTACCAGGCCGCCCTGCGCGCAAGCGTGGCCCCGCAGGATGCCATGACACAGTACAGCGTGCTGAGCGGGGAGATGAAGAAGGCCACACGGCAGGCACGCTTCTATCCCGTGCTGGCCACCACAGGCACCGAGGCTTCGGTGGACGAGCTGCAGGCCATCTGGGAGCAGGAGAAGAGCGCCGAGGCCCTGGAGGCCCTGAAGCAATGTACCAACTTCAAGGCTATCGTGCCCCTGCTCAAGGCCGCGAGGGCCGGGGACGAGGGCGCGCTGGCCAGGTATGTGGCGCTGGTGAGCCAGTGGGAGACCGACACCGACGCGCGCAGCGCACGGCTGGTGGAGGCCCTGGGCATCGCCGGGAGCGACAAGGGAAAGGCCAGGGTGCTCGCCGCACTGGCCGCCACGCCCACGCGCAACGCCTTCCTGGCCGCCGGCAAGTGCCTGGACAGCAAGGGTGTCGCCTACCAGGCCGCCGCTGCCGAGAAGGACATCCTGGGGAAGACACAGGAGGACATCGAGTACGACATCGTGAAGGCCAACATGGAAAAGGCCATCGACATCTACAAGGCCCACGGAAGCGCCGATGACGGATATGCCGTGGACGAGATCCGGAAGATGCTCGCCGACCTGCGGCCATCGCCCGTCTTCACCCTCCCCGACGAGGAGAAGAAGGAGGGCTATGAAATCTTGTTTGACGGCACAAACCTCGACAAGTGGACGGGCAACAAGGTGGGCTATGTGCCCATCAACGGCTGCATCTACGTGACGGCCAACTATGGCAACGAGAGCAACCTCTACACGGTGAAGGAGTACCAGGATTTTGTGCTCCGCTTCGAGTTCTGCTTCGTGCGTCCAGGCGTGAACAACGGTGTGGGCATACGCACCCCCATGGGTGTGGACGCGGCCTACGACGGCATGTGCGAGTCCCAGATCCTGGACCATGACGACCCCATCTATGCCGGTCTGCACGACTACCAGGTGCACGGCTCGGTGTATGGCGTGATTCCCGCCAAGCGCATCAAGCACAAGCCCCTGGGCGAATGGAGCACCGAGGAGATACGCGTGGTGGGTGACCACATCACGGTGACGGTGAACGGCGAGGTGATTGTGGACGGCGACGTGCGCAAGGCTTGCCAGGGGCACAATGTGGCTCCCGACGGCAGCGACAAGAATCCCTACACGGTGGACCACCGCAATCATCCCGGCATGTTCAACAAGACCGGGCACATCGGCTTCCTGGGCCACGGCGCGGGAGTGAAGTTCCGCAACGTGCGCGTGCTGGACCTCACCGCGCAGCAGCAGGCCGCGAAGGGCAGGGCGCACCGCAAGTGAGGAGCAGGTGCCGAGCCGGGACGGCACGCAGGCCTGCCTGCACGGCATCATACGCCTTCCGCACGCGCCACGGGGGGAGCCTTGCGTGCGCGTATAATAAATAATGTAAGGTATCACATGATGATGCTGTCCCACAGGCGGCCAGGTCTGCCTGTGCCCCACGGCACGGCTCCACGGCACAGGCTGCAGGCACGGCATCGCCCCGAAAGGACAAAAGCGACATTTCCCAATCGCCTTTGCCCTTCCGGGGCGATGCTTCTCTGGTGGAAACTTTTCCTGGCTTCCCCGGCAAGGGCAGCCCTTTCTGGTTTCCCGGGCGGATGCCCTGTGGGAAGTGCCCTCACACAGCGGCTGTCCCGTGGGGGCCAGCCCCCGGATGCCCGGCGCGGCACTCACCCCTTTCGCAGAACCTCCAGGGGGACTCCGCCTATCTGCGAGGCCAGCTGGGAGAAGGAACTCTGGAAGGAGCCGTATATCTTGTCCGTGCGCGAGAGGGTGTACATGTCCACGATGCCCCCACGGATACCCTGGATGCTGTCACGGCCTGCCTCGCCGCCGGCCGTGAGTAGCCTGCGCCCATAGCGGGAGCGCAACTCCTGCTTGACCGCCTCGGAGTCCGTGGCCAGGAAGATTGTGGTGCGGCTGTCGGCCCGCACCTCCCTGTCGATGGCCCCGATGAAGAGCGGGGTAGGGCTCTGGTCGATGGAGGCGGCATTGTCCGTCCGGCGGATGTGCACCCCTATGGTGTGCGGCGTGAACTGCCGCGTGAAGGCGGCTATGTCGCGCTCCACCAGGGGAAGCGGGACAAAGAGGCGGCACAGCAGGCGGTGGTCGTAGGGCAGGAAGTCCGTGTAGGATGCCAGATACACGTCACCGCCACGCGCCCATGCCTCGAAGTCGAAGTGCCTGTTGCACAAGGGGGTAATCTGGTGCTCATAGAGCGCACTGCGGAACATCACACGCTGGAACAGGCGCGGGATGCGCAGGTTGCGCGGGCGCGGACGGCCCAGCAGCAGGTGGTCGCACAAGGTGGCCTCGCGCAGGGTGAGCCCCTCCTCTGCTATGGGCCGGAACAGGGCGTGGAAGGGGGCGTTCAACGCCCAGTCACGAAACCACACGGCCTGCATCTCCAGCCCCGCGCGCCCGGAAAGCGTGTAGGCGGCGGCCATGGCGCGCATACGGTTGGCCAGCCCCCCCGCCGGCACAAATGTCAGTCTATCCATACGTCACTCTCGTCTGTGCGGCAAAGTTAGCACAAATTATCTTGTCGGGCTGCCCCGGAAGTCTAAGGTTTTGTGTAATTTTGCAAGGAGAAACAATTCCACACAACGAATGCAGGCAATCATACTGGCGGCAGGAATGGGCAAGCGGCTGGGCGACTTGACCAAGGACAACACCAAGTGCATGGTCAAGGTCAACGGCGTGTGTCTGATCGACCGCCTGCTCGGCCAACTGGCAGAGCTGGGACTGAGCCGCGTCGTGATGGTCATTGGCTACCAGGGCGCGAAACTGCGCGAGCATGTGGGCGACCACTATGGCGCCACGCCCGTTGAATATATAGAGAACCCCATCTATGACAGGACGAACAACATATACTCGCTCTACCTGGCCAAGGACAAGCTGCAGGAGGAGGACACGCTGCTCATCGAGTCGGACTTGATATTCGAAGGCTCGCTGTTCCGCAAGATAGTGGACAACCCCTATCCCAACCTTGCCCTTGTGGCAAAGTACGAGCCGTGGATGGACGGCACCATGGTGTGCCTGGACGAGGAGAGGCAGATAGTCGATTTCATCTCGAAGAAAGCCTTCAACTACGCCGACATCGCACGCTACTACAAGACGGTCAACATATACAAGTTCGGTCGGGATTTCCTGCGCACGCATTATGTGCCGTTCCTGGAGGCGTACAGCAAGGCCCTGGGCTACAACGAATACTACGAGCAGGTGTTGCGAGTCATCACCCTGCTGGACAAGTGCGAGCTCAAGGGGCTTCCGCTGGACGGGGAACGGTGGTACGAGATTGACGACGTGCAGGACTTGGACATCGCCGAGGCCATCTTCGCCGAGGGCAAGCGCAAGGACGAGCTGTACCACAGGCGTTACGGGGGTTACTGGCGCTTCCCCGCATTGAAGGACTTCTGCTACCTGGTGAACCCCTACTTCCCGCCACAGAGGATGCGGGACGAGCTGCGTTCGAGTTTCGACACCCTGCTCACCGAATACCCGTCGGGCATGAGGGTCAACTCGCTCATCATGGCCAAGAACTTCGGCCTGAGGCAGGACTATGTGGTGGTGGGCAACGGCGCCGCCGAGCTCATCAAGGCACTCATGGAGGATGTGGAGGGCCGGACGGGCATCTGTTACCCCACCTTCGAGGAGTACCCCAACCGCTGCCGCCACACCATCGTGCCCTTCGTCCCGGCCAACCGTGACTTCACCTACACGGCACGGGACCTGATGGACTTCTATGGCGAGAACCCCGTTGACACGCTGCTGCTGGTCAATCCCGACAACCCCTCGGGCAACTTCATCCCGCTGGACGGACTGCTGAGGCTGCTGGAATGGACTGCGCAAAGGCACACCAGGATGGTTGTGGACGAGTCCTTTGTGGATTTCAGCGACGGGGGCGACACCAACTCGCTGCTCACCAACAGCCTGCTGGAGCGGTACCCCCACCTCACCGTGGTGAAGAGCATATCCAAGTCCTACGGCGTGCCCGGCCTGCGCCTGGGGCTGGCAGCGTCGGCCAACCGGGGAGTCGTCAAGGGACTGCGGCAATCGGTGAGCATCTGGAACGTGAACTCCTTTGCCGAGTTCTACCTGCAGATATACAGCAAGTACGACTCTCTCTACAAGCAAGCCTGCAAGCGGTTCCGCGAGGAGCGCGAACTGTTTCTCGAGGAACTGCAGGAGGTAGGTTTCCTGCGTGTCATCCCCTCGCAGGCCAACTACTTCCTGTGCGAGGTCACGTCACGCTTCACCTCACAGGAACTGAGTGCCGTGCTGCTCGAGCGGCACAACCTGCTCATCAAGGACTGCGGCACAAAGTCGGCCTTCCAGGGGCGTGACTACATCCGCCTGGCAGTACGCGACCGCCAGGACAACCATCGTCTCGTCAACATACTAAAGGCTATCGGCAGTGGAGATAATTGACTTCAACACCATATCCGCCCTGGGCATCCCGCCCCGGCGGTGCGTGGAGTGGGTAGAGTACATACTGAGGCATAAATACGACTGCGTGCTTCCCCCCAAGACAAGCCTGCACATGGAAGGCAACGTGTTTGTCAACACCATGCCCTCCTACATACCCATGATACACAGGCATGGGGTGAAGGTCGTGTCACGCTACCCCTGGCGGGTGCCTGCGCTCAAGAGCGAAATCATGCTCTACGACTCTCGCGACGGCTCTTCGCTGGCTCTGATGGATGGTACCTGGATTACCGCCATGCGCACCGGAGCGGTGGCCGCGCTGGCCGTCAAGACGCTGCGGCGCAAGGGCGCAAGCCAATATGCTTTCATGGGACTGGGCAACACGGCCCGGGCCACCCTGCTGTGCCTGGCCACCCTGCTCAGCGATGAGGACATCCACATCAAGCTGCTGGCCCACAAAGGGCAGGAGACGCTCTTCGCCGAGCGTTTTGCCGCCTTCCCCCGCCTGCATTTTGAGGTGTGCTCCGGCCAGGAGCCGCTGGTCACAGACTCAGATGTTGTGGTGTCCTGCGTGACAGCCGCCGACAGTCTGATAGCGCCCGACGAGTGCTACAAGGAGGGCGTGCTGGTAGTCCCGGTACATACCAGGGGATTCCAGAACTGCGACCTGTTCTTCGACAAGGTGTTTGCCGATGACACGGGGCATGTCAAGGATTTCCGCTATTTCCGGCAGTTCCGGCAGTACGACGAGTTTGCGCGTGTCCTGCTGGGCGAGAACCCTGGCAGGGAGAGTGACCGCGAGCGTATTCTCGCCTACAACATAGGCATCTCCCTGCACGACATCTATTTCGCCTCGCGGGTGTATGACCTGGTGGCGGGGCAGGCCCTGGAGGTGGAGGTGGAGAACGAGACGCGGAAGTTCTGGCTCTGACAACAAAAGCTTATGATAGACAATGAAGAGTTGCGCAGGCGTTTCTGCCCGGAGGGGTCTGCGCTGCGCCGCCAGCAGATGCGCATGCTGGAACTGCTGGAGGCTGTGGACGGCGTGTGCAAGAGGCACAGCATACCCTACTGGCTCAGTTCGGGAACGCTCTTGGGAGCAGCCCGGCACCACGGGTTCATCCCCTGGGATGATGACCTGGACATAGAGATGCTGCGCGAGGACTACCTGCGCCTTGTCAAGGTGCTGCCTGGCGAGCTGCCCGGACGGTTCGCCCTGCAGACCCACGAAACTGACCCCAACTACATATTCACCTATGGCAAACTGAGGGACAAGGACTCATACCTGGCCGAGCCGAACCGCTATGACCGTGACTGGAAGTACCGTGGCATATACATCGACATCTTCGTGCTGGAACGTATTCCCCTGCCCCTGGCATGGGTGGCAGGACACATGCAAGGACAGATTTACAACCAATTGAACAGCAAGACGCTAAGCGAGAAATGTATTTCCAGGCGCGTGCAGCGGATATTCAGGTTCAATGAACACATAGGATTCCCCATCCTGCGCTTCCTCTCGCGGCTGGTACCCGGAACTCCGCTGAGGCACACCTTTGGCACCCCATACTTCAAGCCCCGTTACGCGAGGGACATTTTCCCGCTCTCGGAAATGGAGTTCGAGGGCAGGATGTTCCCCGTCCCCCATGACACAGATGCCTTGCTGAGAAAAATCTATGGCGACTATATGCGACTGCCTGACCTGGGCGACATACACCCGCACTACTCCCATCTGGAGTTCTACAGATAAGGCATGGGCAGGGAAGACCCTCTTCTCTCGGTCGCTGCATGGCGCCGGTGTGTCTTGGGGAACCTGTTGTCATGGCCTCTACACCTGGGGAAACCGTATAATGCGGGCTGGTTCGGGCTTCTCTTTGGCAAGCTTTTGCGGAAATCAGCGTGGAGTGAGTATGACACCCCAGTGTGGGGGCTGGCTTTGGCTGTCCTTTTTCTGGGCGTAGAGGGTTTCGTGTTTTCCAGGATGTCTCCGCCTCCTGCGTTGTGTCTATGGCGCATGGGGGCAGGGTCTTCCTGGCAAGATAGTGTCATTCCACCAGTATGCGCAGTGCCGTCTCCCGGTCGGCTCCAAGCGAGATGGCTGTGTGGCAGTCCCGTTTGGCCAGTTTTTTCTTCCTCATAGCCATAAATAGAGCGGCGCGTGAAAGGTAAGCGTCCGGGTTCTTGGGGCTCAGTTCCAGGGCGCGGTTCATGTCGTGCAGGGATGCCTCGTACTGCTTGCGGTCCTGCTCCATGCCTCCGCGTGCCAGGTAGAGGTCGGAACGGTGGGGGTAGATCTCAATGAGGGTGTTGATTTGCTCCATCGCCTCGCGCGGACGGTTGGCCCGGTCGTTGAGCAGGGCCAGTGACATGCGTGCCTCCACATTGCCGGGCTGCAGGCGTATGAGGTGCTCATAGTCCAGGCGCGCCTGCTTGTAGAGCCGTTGCCGGGTGTAGATGTAGGCACGGAAGAAGAGGGCCTCCGGGTGGTCGGCACTCAGGGCGAGCGCGTCATTGTAGTCCATCAGCGCGCGCTTCTCGTTGCCCTGGCGCAGGTAGAGCGAGGCGCGGTCGAGCAGAAGCCCCAGGGTGGTGGGGGAGAGGTTCAGCCCCTTTGTGTAGGAATCCAGTGCCTGGGCATACTGCTTCTTGCGTTCCTGTATGTGCCCCAGGTGCTGGAACAGGATGGCGTTGGACTTCAGCGCGGGCTCCTGCTGCAGTGCCTTGTACAGGAGTCCCTCGGCCATGTCGATGCTGTCCTTTGCAAGCGCGTCGAGTGCCGAGCGCACCTGCTGCTGATAGGATTGTGCCCGCAGGGTGGCTGGAAGAGCCAGAAGACACAGCATTAGGGGGGTCTTGTACATGCGGCAAAATTACGAAATTTATCCGATGTAATACAGCTTGCACATTATTTGTTTAAGCAAGTGACAGTTCCAAGGGCGTTAAATTCCTTGCTCGTGAAATAAATTCCACCGAACGGAGTGAGTTTCTCGGATTTTATGCTTACCTTTGCCACATGTCAGATGCTCCTTATTTGAGTTTTTGCAGCACTAAGGTAAGTGAATTCTGACATATGTAAGCGTTGAACAACTTGTTGTTAAACAACGATTTGGTTTATAATTAAAAGTCTGCTAATTTAAGGAAGTAAACAAAACGCCCCCATCCTGCTATGAGACTTGCATCACTCGTACTTCCAGTTGTGTTTGCCTTTATGACGACGGATGCCTTCGCGGGAAAGCATGTTGTCAAGTTTGATTCCAAAAAAGAAATGTCGGGAGCCAAGATAGCCCTGCGTGACATCAATCCGTCCATACCACGGGACTGGACGGGCTACAACTATGTGGTGGTGGAGTTCCGCGTGTCCACCTCCCAGCGTTTCTTCCTGGGCTTTACCACCTCGCATGGCTATGACGAGGTGCGTGTCCACTCTTATGTTCCAGGTGCGTGGAACCGCTTGGCTATACCTATTATATATTACAGCCAGCCTCCCGCATCGGCCATCGACATGGCTGCCACCTACAACAAGCCTCGTTACACAGGGTGGATAAACTTGGGTGGAAACATTGGCCCCATGACTGGAGTGGATTCCATAGGCGCACGCATGCGCGCTCCCATCGGAGACCAGCGGATTGAGATACGCGATGTGGCCCTCTCGGTGGATGACCCTGGGGATGCCTATCTGGGGAGGTGCCCGGCTGTGGATGAGTTCGGTCAGTCCAATCTGGTAAAGTGGCCGGGCAAGGTCAAAAGTCTCAAGCAATTGCGCAGGAAATGGAGAGCCGAGGAGGCGGAGCCTGTATCCGTCGGTGAAATGTATGGCTACTCCAAGTACGGCGGGTACCTGGCTCACCGCTACGACCAGGGGACGGGCTACTTCCGCACAGCCAGGGTGGACGGACGATGGTGGTTTGTGGATCCCGAAGGATATCTGTTCCTGTCTGTGGGCGTTGACTGCGTGTACACCCTGGGAGGTGGTGACGTGCGCGACGTGGAGAAACGGGCCGGCATGCTGGGGACACTGCCTCCTGCCCGTTATTTGGGAAAGGGACGCAACGGGAACACAACCGCGCGTTACGCATTGTGGAACCGTGAGCGCCGTTTCGGTGAGGACGCGGAGGAAAAGGCTGCCGAACTGGCTTTCAAACGCATGGACAAGTGGGGCGTGAACACCATAGGCAACTGGTCGGATTCCAAGTTGGAGCGCATGGGACGCAAGGCCATCACCTGTACCTTCTATCCTGCGGGAGCCGACAGTCGTCTCATGGGGCTGGGGGATGTGTATGGTGAGCGTTTCCAGGAACGGCTGCGCGAGTCATTACTGCGTACCATAGCCCCTCACCGGGACAATCCCTGGCTTATCGGATACTTCATGGGCAACGAGCCGTCGTGGGTGGGACAGGAGCAGAGGCTCTGTCAGATGATTCTCGATGGTGAGGAACGGGGCATCAAGACGGCTCTGCGCCAGTGGATCTCAACGCATGGTGACAACAAGGAACAGCGCAGGGCATTTGTGTATGACTGCTTCCGCCGGTATATTGAGGCGGTGAAGGCGGCGCAACTTGAACTCGACCCGCATCACCTGTGCCTGGGCTACCGCTTTGCCAGCGTGTATGATGTGAATGAGACCCTGCTTGGCATATGTGGAAAGGTGTTTGATGTGCTCAGTTTCAATTGCTACGCGCTCTCCCCCGACCACAGCATGCTTGACCGGGTGCTTCGCCAGTCGGGGCTGCCCATGATGGTGGGCGAGTTCCATTTCGGGTCTGTTGACCATGGGCAGGGGCAGTCCCTGTGGCAGGTCAATTCGCAAGCCCAGCGTGGCGTGGCCTATCGCTATTATGTGGAGAACGGCTTTGCCCATCCCGGACTTATTGGCACGGCATATTTCACCTGGTATGACCAGGATGTGCTGGGACGTTTTGACGGGGAGAACTACAACTGTGGTTGCATTGATGTCACGGACGTGCCTTATCCCGAACAGACACAGGCCATGATGGAGAGCGCGCGTGTGCTCTATGCGGTACACGCGGGACAGGCGAAACCCTACGCGAGGAAGCCCGAGCGGGCGCGTGGACATGACCACGGCCCCGACATGTGGTGACGGAGAAGAATGCCCGAACAGGAAAAACGTGCGCATGTGCGTGGCCGTGTCCCGAAAAAAGCGTACTTTCGCGCCAGAATGAGAAGAAAGGTCGTATTAAGTATGGAGGTAATAAAGACAAGCATTGAGGGTGTGGTCATCATAGAGCCGCATGTCTTCAAGGACGCGCGTGGATATTTCTTTGAGAGTTACAGCCAAAGGGAGTTTGACGAGAAGGTGCGTCCCATCAACTTCTGCCAGGACAATGAGAGCATGAGCAGTTATGGTGTGATGCGTGGGCTGCATTTCCAGCGCCCTCCCTTTACGCAGAGCAAACTGGTGCGGTGTGTGAGAGGTGCGGTGCTCGATGTGGCGGTTGACATCCGCAAGGGTTCACCCACCTATGGCCAGCATGTGGCAGTGGAACTCACCGAGGACAATCACCGCCAGTTCTTCGTCCCGCGAGGTTTCGCCCATGGATTTTCCGTGCTCAGCGAGAAGGCGGTGTTCCAGTACAAGTGTGACAACTTTTATCATCCGGAGGCAGATGGTGGTATCTCCATCCTGGACGGCACGCTGGGTATCGACTGGCACATACCCACTGGTCACGCCATCCTGTCGGACAAGGACACCAGACATCCGATGCTGAAGGATTTTGAGAGCCCCTTTGACATCAGCGTGGACTTGTATTGACAGATTTTCCATAGTTGAAAAGTTCAGAGATGCTACTATCTGGTAAGGCTTTTAACAACCCAAATTAGGGCTGGCACCTTTTAGGGGTGTCAGCCCTTTAGGTTGTCTGTGCTTTTGGAAAAAGATTACCTCCTCAAAGTTCGCGCCAAGAACTATAATGGCAGTGCAAACTTTGTAAAATTGGATGATTGCTGATATTCATATGAAATCATATCATCAATAGTCATCTTGCGGTTCAAACGAACGCGACGCGTCCTTTATCTTGATGCTTACAGCCTTCAGTTGCTGCCAGCCTGCCTTGTCGGTTACACGTATCATGAAATGATAATCGCCAGGATCGATGTCCTTGGGAATGGTGATGTCCAGTTTCGCCTCGAAGGTTTTCGCGCCTTCTGGTATCTTGTGGCTCTGGTTGAAGACCCATGGGTTGATTGGTGACTTCTTGGGGTCAAGTGTGCATTCTGCGGCAGAGGTGGAATGGCTGTGGTGGTCAAAGTTGTTGTGTATCTCGATGTTGAAGTTCCCCAGTTCCAGGTTGTCGGTAAACGTGTAGCGCAGGGGTATGGCCTGCCCTCGTGCATACACTTGGCAGTCTATTGGGTTGGGAACCTGTCCATCCTCGATGCGTGGCTTCTCCATGTCCTTTGCCCGTGTCTCGTTGCTGTCGTCAGAGCATGAAGTCATGAGCAGAGAAGCGCTAAACATGATGGCTGTGAATGCTGGGCAAACGAAATCTCTTGTCTGCATAGTCTTGTCTTTTTTTGAGTTTTTGGAAAGATGCCGCCTGGCACAGCACGACCTTTGTGCCTCTGGTGCCAGGCTGCATGGCTTTTGCCCGTTCCCTTTATCCTTCTTGTGCTTTGGTGATGATGACACCCTCGGCTTCCTCGGTGGTGGAGTTTCCGTTGGCATCAGTCACAGTGAAGTGTATGTGGTACTCACCTTCAGGCGCATCGGCAGGAATCATCGGATGCTCGTGGAAGAGCACAGAAGTCTGGCCGAGATACTTCTCGTCAGTGTATGTGAACACATGCTCGTAGTCAGCGGCTGTATTGTGGAATTCCACTTCTATCTTGGCGATTTTGTGAGGAGCCTCAATCTGTGCCTCCAAGTGCATCTTCTTGCCTATCACCCCCTTGTGGCTGTTATCTTCGCCCACCTCCTTGAAAGTGATGGCAGGAGCAGTCTTGTCAAGTGCCTTGATGGTAAGGTCGGAAGTAAACGTAGTGCTCTGACCCAACTTGTCGGTTACGACAAATGTAACCTTGTAAGCACCATCGGCAGCATCGGCAGGGATGTCAAGATGCTCGTGGAAGGTGGTGTTCTTCACACCGATGTACTTGCCTTCGGTGTATGATTGCTTCAGTATTGTGGTCTTCCCATCCGCACTGGCGATGGAGATGTCAATACGTGCGATGAGTCCTTCGGCTTGCAACTCTCCTTCCAGGTGTAAGTCTTTGCCTGCGATGGCCTCCTTGCAGTTCTCCTCGCCCACCTCGGAAAGGGCTACTGACGGTTTGCTTACAGCGGGTTGTGGGTCATCGTTGTCACAGGATGACAGCACAAAACTTGTCACACACAGCAGCATGGTGGCTGCGATAAATATAATCTTTTTCATTGTTGTTTTCTCTTTAGAAATTTTGAAGTTTGTTGAATTAATTCTCTTTAAAGCCCACAGTCACGGGCAGGGCAGTCTCCTTCCCCCCTGTGGCTGTGAGTCAGAAGTTCCAAGTTGCCATCAGTGAGAAGTTGCGCCCGGGTTCGGGCACGCCTATCAGCCGATAGTAACTGGTGTGGTCGTAATAGCGCTTGCCCAGCAGGTTCTCGCCACGCAGAGCCAGTTCCAGCGTTCCTTTACCTGCCTTCATGCTTTTACCCACGCTTGCGTTCAGGAGTTGGTGTCCCTTGGTGACCTCTTCAGGAGGCACCACCTGTTTCTGTGTTCCCACTATCCTCCATTCTATGGCCACGTGGCCAGCACAGGAGGGTGAGCTTGCAGGAAGCAGGTAACGCAGTTCCGCACGTGCCGACCAAGGTGTGGAGAAGGGCAGGGTGTAGCCTTTCTTCTCTCCGCTGAGTTGACGGGCATGGAGATATTCACCCCCGGCTTCCAGTCTCAGGCAGGACATTATCTGCCACGACGCGTCTGCCTCGAAGCCCCATCTCAGCACCCTGGCCTGTGTGTAATGGTAGAGTTGCAAGCCCTCCTTATACTGAGGCGTAGGGTTGAGATAGATATAGTTG
>ERZ808274.409-NODE-409-length-22552-cov-14.125795_pt1 | contig 22552 bp, 26 predicted proteins | sample MGYA00521277_ERZ808274 | MGnify/ENA primary metagenome ERZ808274 (study PRJEB31516, sample SAMN03275597) | gut metagenome | biome: mammalia-associated habitat; material: feces | host: Papio cynocephalus | place: Kenya | collected 2012-07-28 ... | reverse complement strand
TTATGAACATTCAGAAAAAACTCAACAGAAGACCACGAGAAAAATTGAACTTTTCGACCCCGAAAGATTGAACTTTATGACACCCGTTGAGTGTTTTTTCCAATTTTTTCACTAACTTTGCACAAAATTGCATTTGTTATTGGACAGTACATACTATTTGCATAGCATTATTTTTTTTGGCATAATTTGCTCATTGCTTGTGTATTTCAAAAAAAAGTCGTACCTTTGCACGCTTTTTCGGCGTAATATGTTTCTTCTATACGCACGCGCGTTCCTAAACGGTAAGCGTGTGTAAGGATTGCAACGGACAAGCAAAATTATTTTATTAACAATCAAAACATTAACAGATTTATGTTAAATCATTACGAAGCCGCTTTCGTCTTGACTCCCGTTTTGTCTGAACCACAGATGAAGGAAGCGGTTGACAAATTCGAGAACCTTCTCAAGCAGAACGGTGGTACCGTCCTGAATCGTGAGGAGTGGGGTCTGCGCCAACTCGCTTACCCTATCCAAGGTAAAACAACGGGATTCTATGCCTTGCTGCAATTTGATGTAGAACCCGCAGTTATCGCTACTCTCGAGACTGAATTCCGTCGTGACGAGCGTGTTATCCGTTTCCTCACTACGCGTCTTGACAAGTACGCATTCGAGTATGCTGAGAAGCGTCGTGGTAATCTTAAAAAAGAAGAGGAGGCTTAATTATGGCACAGAATGATGAAATTCGCTATCTGACCCCGCAAACTAAAGATCAGAAGAAGAAAAAGTATTGCCGTTTCAAAAAGAGCGGTATCCGTTACATCGATTACAAAGATCCCGAGTTCTTGAAGAAGTTCCTCAACGAGCAAGGCAAGATCCTGCCCCGCCGTATCACCGGAACCAGCCTCAAGTACCAGCGCAAAGTGGCTCAAGCCGTTAAGAAAGCACGCCACTTGGCTTTGCTGCCTTACGTAACTGATATGATGAAGTAATTGTCTAACCCTTTAACAAACGAAACATCATGGAAGTAATTTTGATTCAAGACCTTGCTAACTTAGGTTTCAAGAACGATATCGTACGTGTACGCGACGGTTATGGTCGCAACTATCTGTTGCCCAACAAGATCGCCGTTATCGCAAACGAGAGCAACCGCAAACAACTGGCAGAGAACCTCAAACAGCAGGCTCACAAACAGGCTAAACTCCTCGCTGACGCACAGGCATTGGCAGAGCAACTCGCCGGTATGACCATTGAAATGGCTGTTAAGGCAAACGAAGACGGCAAAATCTTCGGTACGGTTACCACCGCACAGATTTCTGCTGCTTTGGCTGCCAAAGACATCAATATCGACAAGAAAGTCATCACCATCGCAGAGCCTATCAAGGTTACGGGTGAGCACACCGCTGTGGCTCGTCTCCACCGCGAGGTAAAGGCTGAGATTAAACTCAATGTTGTTGCTGAGTAATCAGAACGGCACATCGTAAAACTGTTAAAAACGTAAGACAATGAAAAAAGGAATTCATCCCGAGAACTACCGCGTGGTAGTGTTCAAAGATATGTCTGATGGTACTCAGTTCTTCAGCCGCTCTACCGCTGCTACGAAGGACAGTATCGAGATTGATGGCGTTCAGTACCCGCTGATCAAGTTGGAAATCTCCAACACCAGCCACCCGTTCTATACCGGTAAGTCTAAACTCGTCGATACCGCAGGACGTGTTGATAAGTTTATGTCTCGCTACGGCGACCGCAAACGTAAGTAATTTTTGCGTTATATCTAAGGGCGGGCTTCGGCTCGCCCTTATTATTTCTCTAAGACATATCATTTTTTAGTCCGTTATCTGCTATGCAAAAGCAACTTTTTCTCGAAATGCTGCGCAAAACCCTTTTTTCGTGTGGCCTGTTTCTGCTGTTGTTTGCCGTGCTATACCTCATCGAATGGCTTGTGCCGTCTCAGCGGGGGCAACTCCTGCAGTGGGATAATGCGGCATTTATCGTAGGAATCCCAGCCAGCGTCATAGGCGTGGCGTATGTACTGACCATCAAAAACCCGCAGAACTATACCGGATTCTATGGTGGTATTCTGATGGCATTGTTGCTCTCGTGCCAGTTCTTTTTGCAGGGCAACTACGACCTTGTTTTCTTGCAACTCGGTGTCTTTATCCCTTTTATGGCAAAGTCCATCGTTGAATGGCGGCGAAATACAATGCATAATGTACAATGCACAATGCAGAATGTAAAAGAAGAGACACCTTTTGTGCCGCAGTACCTGCACGGGCGGGCATTGCTCTGGACGATTGTTGCCGCCGTTGCTATTGTGGTATTGGATTATATTCTTGCCACGCTCTTTATTCAGCACGATGCGTGGGATACTCATGTACTGCTCAAACTCTGCAGCGGCTTGATGATTGCTTCGTCCGCCTTGGCGAACTTCTGGCTTATCTATCAGAAGATTGATGCGTGGATTTGGTGGGTGGTCTATAGTGCAAGCGGAATGGTGCTGTATGTATTGATCAGCAATATGTTTTCGCTTCTGCTCTTTACCGTATTCCTTATCGTCAACGGCTCTGCTATGATTGCGTGGATGCGTATGCACCGCGCAGCGGAATAGGAGACTAAAATATATAACTATGTACAAACTCAAACAAGATACTATTTTCCATGTAGAGCAAGATGCTCCGCTGCTGGACTTCCTGCTCTCCAAAATGGGCGGAATGACCAAAACCGGTGTCAAACAACTGCTCGGACAACGCCGTGTGTCAGTCAACGGTTCTATCCAAACGCGCCACGATACACCGCTCCATAAGGGCGACAAGGTGGTTCTGGTCAGCGGGCGTGGCAATATCGAACTCACCCACCCGAAACTGAGTATCGTCTATGAGGACGACTCGCTCATCGTGGTGGAGAAAAAGCAGGGACTGCTTACCGTACCTACCTATCCGGGCTCTACGGAAACCACCGCTTTCTCCATATTGAAGAACTATGTCCGCCGTCGCAGTCAGCGTGCGGGGGTGTATGTCGTCCATCGTCTCGACCGTGAGACGAGCGGACTTTTGGTCTTTGCCAAGTCGCCCGAACTGCAGCAGTATATGCGTACCTATTGGCGGCAACTGGTTACCAAACGCACCTATGTAGCAGTTGCCGAGGGTATCTTTGATAAGCCGCAAGGCAAGATCACTACATGGCTCACCGAGGACAAACGCAATGCGGTGGTTTATTCCTCGCCCGTGGACGATGGCGGGCAAATAGCCGTTACCAACTACAATGTAATCAAGACCACCAACAACCATAATGACCTTAACGACCATAATGTCCTCAACGACCCTAATCGCTTGCCTCTCTCTTTGGTGGAACTGAACCTCGAGACAGGTCGTACCAACCAGATACGTGTGCATCTGGCATCTGTTGGGCATCCTGTCTTGGGCGACCGCAAGTACGGGCACGGCAATGAGTTCTCGCCCGCCGACCGTCTCTGTCTCCATGCACGCATCTTGGAGTTTATCCACCCCGTTACCGAGCAGACAGTCCGGTTCGAGACCCCCGTTCCCCGCGATTTCACCCGCTTGTTTACAAAATAAGAACATCTATCCATACAAACAAAAAACACCCGCTTGCCTTTGCCAAGCGGGTGTTTTTTGTTTGTACCTGATATTATCGTATATTCAGATATTTGTGTGTTTGGAGGGAGAGGTGCCAATGGGGGTGGCGGAGAATATAATCTATGACCTCCGCTGTGTTTTGGCAGGAACAGGGTTGCAGATAGTGGTGTTCTGCCGGAATCTGCTTTGCCCATTGTTCTACATCTTGGCTCTGTTCGGGCGTATCCTGCAAACCGCCTTGGTAAACGATTTTCAGTTCGTTGGCAAACGGGATGACCACGCGGCTGCCTTCTTTTGGCGAACAGGTAATCCAGTCGATACCCGTCGGGAGCGGTCGGGTACCGTTGGTTTCCATACAAATACGTTTGCCGGTAGCGTGCAGAGTGGTGCAGAGCGCTTCGTCCGCTTGCAGCGACGGTTCGCCGCCTGTAAGGATTATCAGCACTTGCGGGTCTGGGGCAAGGCGTTGCACTTCTGCTGCTATCTCGTCCGCTGTCATCTCGGTGTAGGTGCTGAAATCGGTATCGCAGAACGGGCAGCGCAGGTTACACCCGCTCAAGCGCACAAACACCGCCGCCTGTCCGGTGTGATACCCCTCACCTTGCAGACTATAAAAAATCTCATTTACCCGATATACCATCAGTCTTCGTCGCGCTCGTAGATGGCGCAGTTGTTTTCCGACTCGTGGACGCTTACTTTGTAGCAGTTCTCTACGTGGTCGCAAATCCAGCGGGCGATGTTCTCCGCCGATGGGTTCACGTCCAACACCTCGTTGATATACTTATGGTCGAATGTGTCCTTTACCACACGTTTGATGTGGGTAAAGTCGGTAACCATACCGTCCCGGTTCAGTTCCCGTGCCTTGCAATAGACCACGATAATCCAGTTGTGCCCGTGCAGTGCCTCGCATTTGCTCTCGTAACTGAGGTGGAGATTGTGTGCAGCGGAAATCTCCAAACGCTTTTCTACATAATACATACAGCCAATAATTAGACCTCCACACCCCCCTCCAAAGGAGGGGCTATAAGAGTTCTTCTAAATAAAAAATAAAAGTTCTATGTAAGATTAACATCCGTCGAGCCCCCTCTTTGAGGGGGTTGGGGGAGTCTCATATTCCGTGGTATCCTCTATACCCGCCTCTTTGAGGGCTTCGATACGCTCGGTGCAGGTACCGCATTTCCCACAGTGTTTCTCGCCGCCTTTGTAGCAACTCCATGTCTCGGAATAGTCGATACCGAGTGCTTTGCCGTGGCGGGCAATATCGGCTTTGGTGAGGTTGGTGTAGGGGGTGAATAGTTCGATGCCCTCATACGTACCCGCTTTGATCGCCTCGTTCATAGCGTCCACAAACGACTGGCGGCAGTCGGGGTAGATAGTGTGGTCGCCGGCATGGTTTGCCATCATAATGCGCTTTAGCCCGCGGCTCTCCGCCATACCGGCTGCAATAGCCAACATAATACCATTGCGGAACGGTACCACCGTGGAACGCATATTCTCATCGTCATAATTGCCCTCCGGAATAGCGTCTGCACCTTCCAACAGCGAACTATGGAAATACAGGCGCATAAAGTCTAATGGGATGATAATATGCGGTATATCCAGGCGGTCGCAGTGCAGCCGTGCAAAATAGAGTTCTTTCTCGTTGTGATTGCTGCCGTAGTTGAAACTCAGTGCCAGCGCAATCTCGTCTTTGTATTCGTACAGCATCGTGGTGGAATCCAGTCCCCCCGACAAAACAATAATACTATCCTTCATTTTAATTATGAATTTGTAATTAGTAATTTGTAATTACTTGAGTACTTCGGCGAAGCGGGCGGAAAGTCGTTGCTGTTTGAGGGCTTGGTGCGCTTCATCGGCATAGTTCGCAAACGGATAGATGCTGATACCGCCGCGGGGGGTAAAGATACCCGTAACCTCAATATATTTCGGCTCCATCAGTTTGACCAGGTCGTTCATAATGATGTTCACGCAATCCTCGTGGAAATCGCCGTGGTTGCGGAACGAAAACAGGTACAGTTTCAGCGACTTGGACTCCACCATCCGCTCGCGCGGAATGTATGAGATGACGATTGTGGCAAAATCGGGTTGCCCTGTTTTGGGGCAGAGAGAGGTAAACTCGGGGCAGTTGAAAGTAACGAGATACTCGTTTTCAGGGTGCTTGTTGATAAAAGTCTCCAGCATCTCGGGGGCATAGTCCGTCGGGTATTTGGTACGGTTCTCGCCCAGCAGGCTCACGCCTTGCAGTTCTTCAGATGTGCGCATTGTTTTCAGTGATTATGAGACCGATAAGGTCCCGTTGATTAGTAAATCGTGCGGGGGAAAAACAATAGCCCCGCTTTGCGCTTGCAAAATTACTGCTTTTTGCCGATATATGCAAATGGTCTGCCTGCGGTCAATAACGGTTTGCCGGAATTATGCATAGGACAGTGCAGAATAGGTTTACAATATGTGGAAACAAAAAATGGCACGCATTTTGCGTGCCATTTTTGGGGGGTATATAATTCTTGTCGGATTGTCAAGTGGTTTTTGTCGGTTCGTCTTTCTCGGACTTGCCGGTTTCGTCCGCAAGAGCGGGTTGCTCCAACTCGTCCAAGATAGACGGCGAGTCGAGAACGGAGTCGGTATTGTGCCTCTCCATAAACGCATTGTGGCGGAATAGCACATAGAGGGCAACTATCAGACCGCCGATAAAATCAAGGATGAGGTCGGTCATCGTGTCGCGCAGTGCCTCGTGCCCCACGAGAGGAATGTCTCGGTCGGTATAGATAGAACCCGACGTGGTTTCCATAAACTGCTGCGTGTTAGTGCCGAAAAGGTCATCGTATGTGTATTCGCAGATCTCCCAGAGTGCACCGCACGAGAGCGAGAACATCAGGAGAAAGAGTGCCAGAAAATACTTGTTGCTGAATACCACTTGGTCGGAGTCGGAGAGCAGGATATGCACTATCCATAGCCCGATGAAAGAGAGCATACCGCCGGAGAGCAAATGGAGGAGCGAGTCCCACCACGGATAGCGTCCATAGAAATTAAGCCCGTCGCCGAGCACCATAGCCGTGAAAGCAAATGCGGCAATGACCACGGTCAGCACCAGCGGCACATTGAGCAGGAAGCGCTTCCTGAGAATAATCGGTGCGGTCAGGATAAGCAACATTGCCACATATTGCAACCCGCAGAATAGCACGGCTTTTAGGGTCGTTTCGGGTTGGAAAAGCAGATAGGTAACATTGGCGATACCCAGTATGACTGTGAGAACAAAGAGGACGATGTAAAACCGTTTGAGACGTTGATGAGAAGAAAGCATTGTTTTATGAACAATTAAAAATGAACAGTTAGCATTGTGTGTGCAAAAACTATACCGCAAAGAAATAAACAAGTGATAATTAACAATTAACATACCATACTGAATATGAAGATTCTACTTGTCATCGACCAGTTCGATGCAGCCAACAACGGCACAACAATTTCGGCAAAACGCTTTGCCACCCACCTGCGCGAGCACGGCAATGAGGTGCGTGTCATCTCTACCGGTGCTCCTTCTGAGGACAAATATGTGGTTGCAGAATGGAAATCACCCATTGGCGAGAACCTGATCAAAGCCCAAGGAATGGCATTCGGGAAACCCGATGTGGATGTATTGGAAAACGCTATTTCGTGGGCGGATATAGTGCATTTTATGATGCCCTTTGCGCTCTCTATCGAGGGGCTGAAAGTGTGCCAGAAACTCGGTGTTCCGCATACCGCCGCTTTCCACGTGCAGCCCGAGAATATCACCTCGAGTATCGGACTGAAGGATGCTACACTGGTCAACAAGGCGCTCTATCACACATTCCGCGATGTCTTCTACAACCACTTCAAGCATATCCATTGCCCGAGTCATTTCATTGCCAACCAACTGAAAGAGAACGGCTACACCGCCAAACTGCACGTGATAAGCAACGGCGTGGAACCCGATTTCAAATACCGTCGCGATGCGGAGAAATCCCTCGAGTTTGCCGGAAAGATCGTGATTATGATGATTGGGCGCTTGTCGGTGGAGAAACGGCAGGACGTGATTATCGATGCCGTCAAGAAAAGTAAGTATGCCGACCGCATACAGTTGGTGTTTGCCGGGCAGGGACCGTTGCTCGGCGACCTCGAGAAACAGGGTGCCGACCTGAAGAACCCGCCCATCTTCCGTTTCTTTACTAAGGATGAACTGATCAATATGCTGGCGCAGACCGACCTCTATGTGCATGCTGCCGACATCGAGATAGAGGCTATCTCGTGTATTGAGGCTTTTGCCACGGGTGTCGTGCCGGTCATCGCCAATTCCGACCGCTCGGCAACGCCGCAGTTCGCGCTCGATAAACGCAGTCTGTTTGCCCCGGGCGACAGCGACGACCTCGCCAAGACCATTGACTACTGGCTCGACAACCCCGAGGAACGCAAACGTATGGAGCCGCAGTATGCCGAGGAGGGTAAAAAATACAGCATTGAGCACTCTATCGAACTCGCAGAGGAGATGTTCCGCGAGGGCATTGCCGACAATGACCCGGAGGAAGACCGCCGCACATGGCGCAACGCCCTCGAAGAGGATGTAAAACGCCTCCGCGAACGCCTGGCAAAACTGAGAGAATAAGTTTGAAATACGAAAAAGGCTGTCTGGCAATCGCAGACAGCCTTTTTTATTTTGGGTATATGGGGAATAAAAGTGTCTCCGTTGCGGGCTTGCCAAGCCCGCAAATCTTCCTCAAAAAAGCACCGTCTCCGCGGCAACCCTATTTGGCTGCCCTCTCCTTATACTATCCCTTTCTTCCCTGCAATGCTGATATATTCCTCCAATTGTCTATTTTCCCTCTCCCGCATATAGGTTTCCATAAAGTCGTAGTCGGGTGTGCCGGCAGGAGTGGCAGGGAGAAGGATAGTTTCACGGCTGATACGCCTGTCGTTTATTTCCCGATTAAAGCCATACTTTTCGCCTAATCGTGCGACAATGGTTGCGATAAACAGATATGCATATTTGTTGATAGTGGAAGATTGTAGTTTGGTAACGTGGTCACTGGCTACAAAGGTATAAGGGTGATAGAATGTAGCACTGACACTACCACTGTTTGCCAATGTGAGACAATCGCCAAACATACGCACATTTTCTGTATTACTAATAAAATTATCCACCCCGTTATCCACCGCCGAAGAGGATACATAAGGCATATCTCCCGCTATATGGTCATCCGTTTTTAGTCTTTTTCCGCGTTGGATTGTTGCAAATACATCTTTAAGTGCAAACTCTTTCCAACTTTGTTTATTTATTTTTACCCCCCCCCGAAATGTTTTTAGATTTACTTATTCTTTCTTGTAGAATGGGCAATGCTTGCGACAGGAGTTTCTTTTCCACCTCCTGCATATAATCTTCCATAAACTGCCAGTCGGGTGTACCGTCAGGAGTAACCGGGAAAAGGATTATATCTTTCTTTATACGGTCTATGGAAGCCATAAGACCATAACTATATTTTGAAGATGCCGTTTTGTTTATGCATTGTGAGATAAACAGAGCATTGAGATTATTCAACACAAAACATTTGGGGTAAAGAAGAATAATTGAAGACCCCGCTCCTCCACGACCGAGAAAATCTGTTGCTTGATAATAACAACTTCCATCTACTGGACTAACGGTGATGCAATTCCCTTTGTCAAGGATTTCATTTTCTTTGGGCTGACAAAATTTAGTAACACCATTGTTTACACCACCAGATGCAACAAATCGTACATTTCCTTCTTTGTAATCATCTTCTTTTCTTGAAATGGGTCGAGTTACATCAAAGAAATCCCCTATTGCAAACTCTTTCCAACTACATTCCTGTAAAGTTTTCATTGTGCGCTGTCGTTTGCTGGTTGAAACAAATACCCTCTACCGTGGGTAATCATATTGAACTCAAAGGTGAGGTAGTCTGCCATGGTCTTTTCAAAGTCGGCATCGGTGGGGATAGTATCGTTGAAATAGTAGAACGAGTGGAGCCATTCGTCGTCGGGCAGGACTGTTGAGCGCACCATAAAATCGGTATGTGCGGGTCGGTTACGCAGCCAACAGTCAAGCAGCAATTGTTTGCGCTCGGCGGCACGTGCGGTGGGTAGCAGTCCGATATGCGGTGCCACCTCGTAGCCATCGTCCTTAAAATTTACGAACTTGGCATAGTAGTTCTCGGGGTGCGGTTGGTGCGCACGGAAGACGGCAATCACGGGATTGACCCCCACACCGAAAAACGTCTGCGGATTGAGGGTAATCACGCCCTCCAACGTGTGGTGCAGCAGGATATACTCCTTTTCGCGCTTATCCTCTTTGGTCTTTCCCACCATAGTGGATTGCGGAACAATGACGGCGCAGCGTGCATCGTCGTCGAGCGAATCAAGCAGATGACTGATAAAATGCAGTTCGCTCAGGTGGGCGGTGTCTTTGCTTTTCGCCAATGAGTATGGTGGGTTCATCATACCTATGGTGAAATGCTTTTGCCGCAGGTCTGCTGCCTTAAATTGGAAGAAATCGTTGCACACGAGGTTGCTTTTGCCGTCTCCACGGAGAATCATATTGGTGGTGGCTATGGAGAACATCCCCTCGTTCATCTCGATGCCATGGAGTTGGTTGCGGCGTATGTCGTTGCGCTGTTGCGTTGTGCCGGCTTTCTCCAGCATCTGTTGCATCGCCGCCACGAGGAAACCGCCCGTGCCGCAGCAGGGGTCGAGTATCTTGTCGGTCGGTTTGAGGTCAAGCAGTTCGCAGAATAGCGTAGTGATGTGCTTGGGCGTGAGAATGATACCCAACGACTGCCCGTCGCCACCGCTGTAACTCATAAACTCGCCATAGAAACGCCCGAGGACGTCCTCGGCACTGTTGTAGTTGAATGCCGTCAGCACACGCGAATAAAGGTATTCGGCGAAATAGCGCAGAGGCGTTCTGCCCAAGCGGCTGTTCATCGCGGACAGGTTCGGACGGTTGGCGATAAAGCGGAACTGGTCAAGCACTTGCGACTTCTTCTGCTCGGGCGAGACCTGTACGCGGGTCATGTATTCCTCTACGGCGGCGAAGATTTTTGCGCCGTCGGTGCAGGTGCTGTCGCCCGTCAGTTGTTCGGTGTCGAAGTCCTCGTTCTGCAAGGCAAGCAGGATGGCGGAGACCACTACGGGTTTCTCCAAGTTGCTCAGCGACCCGAAAGTATGCAGGTCTTCGTGCAGTTTCTGTGCGCTGCTGAGGATATTTTCCAGTTCTATTTGCTCAGCGGTCTTGTGGTTGAGTACCTCCGTCTGGTAAAAGGTCTCGATGTTGGTAGCCGTAAACTTGGAGAAATCGGCTTGCGGCTTGATGATTTGGTAGCCCGCGGGGGTGATATAGACGGGCTGTATCTTCATGCGTCCCTGCTCTGTGCCACTGCAACCGAAGGCAAACACTTTCTTGAACGGACTGCCCGTAACGATTTTCTGCCCGTAGTGGACGGCACCGTTTACGGCATAGTCGGTGATGGAGGTGTTGTCCATCAGCAGGTTGGTGCGACGGTCGTCCAGGAACTTGGCGTGTTTGTCGGTGTCGGCTTTGTCCTCGATGACGATGATAAAATCGCCCACTTGTGCCACAAACTCGGGAAAACCTTTCTTGCCCGTGCCGCGTTTGGAGGCGGTGCGCAGGGCTTCGCTGACGGCAAAGATGTTGCTGCCGTTCTCGGTGTAAGCGATGTTGGCGCGGTCGAGCAGGTTGCCGATGATGCGGTCGGTCTGTTTCTCGTAGGTAGTCATTATGCAGGTGCTGTTTACAGCGCAGGTACTGACCTATACACACAAAAAAAACGCGAGCGGAACTTGCTCGCATTGCGGCTGTGGAAGGTGCCTTACAGAATACAAGTCACGCCCGCGCAAGACAGCACGGGCGTTTGCCTGACTTGCTCATATTCTGCTGTTCGAAACTTCCACATTCCAATGCGAATAGAACAATAGCAAACGCTAAAGTTAGGAGTGATATGTCATCTGCGACCTTCGGCGCACTCCTTTCCGCCGAATGGTCTGTATCGAGTGCAAAGGTAGTGCTTTTTCTGCATTTACGCAAGACCTTGTCCCGTGCAAATTTAGAAAGATATAAGTAATGGGTAAAAGTTATCAGAAATCATCTTTTCCTTCAATATACAAAATATGCAAATCCTATACCTCATAATACCATTTACGGCAACGAGACGGCAACGAGACGGCAACGAGACGGCAACGAGATAGGCTTTTTAGCGGTGTTTTTATACGCTTTATGCACTATACATATTGCATAATGTGTATAGATATTGTTTTGATGTGGTTGCCAAAAGGCTTTTTTACCAGATGTTTTGGGTGGAGACGGCGGTTCGGATTATACCGCCGACAAGGCAGATGAGCATATAGCAGGGGTAGAGTAGGGCAAGCAGAAACGCAATGCCCAAGGATACCGACGGATCACGGCGGCGGATAAGTGCGTAGTCAAACGGGAACTTGAGCAAGACCACAGGCGGGCAGAGGAACTGCAGGATATTCGTTGCTGCCACCCACGTACCGCAAAGCAGTATGTCGCGGTCGGTGTAGGCAGGGGCTTTGCCCGCCCAGCGCATACGCTGGCGGAAGAATGTCCGCCACGAGGGCTGCGGACGGACGGTGGCGGTGAGGGAGTTGAGGGTTGAGTGTTGAGTGTTTAGAGAAAGCGTTTTGATTTTCAGCCCGCGGCGTTTGAAAGACTCGAGTAGGAACATATCATCGCCGCTCGGTATCTCGGGGTGCAGGTCGGTATATGACTCCAGCCAACGCTCGCGGTGCACGATGAGATTGGCTCCGCTGCACATCACCGCATGCCCGCGTGCGGCGGTTTCGAGGGTGAGTTGCTGAATAGCAGCGTATTCCGCTATCTGCAAGCGTTCCAACACAGACGGCTTGGCTGTCTCCGGCTCCATACGCAGCGGCAGAATGAGCATATCCGCATCGCCTATTGCGCTTAAAACCTCTTCGTCGGTGGCAGCGGGCGGGATAATGTCGTCGTCCTGCAACCATACGTAGTCGGCTGTAGAGGCGGAAATCAAGCGGTAGAGGGCGTGTTTCTTGCCCCTGTTTTCATCGTTTATGCCTCGGCGCGGGACGATTCTTTCAATTCGCATAGTTGGCGGTAGAAATCGGGATATGACTTGGCAATACAAGCGATGTCGTCGCAGGGCAGGTCGGCTGCGAGTAGTGCCATTGCAATGCGGTGGTCGCCACAGACACGGTGCTCCGCCACGGCTTGCAGACGGTCGGACTCCTTGATACGGAGCGACTCGGTGCCGGTTGCAACCAGCGGGATACCGAGTTGCTCGCACGTGATAGCCACGGCGGGATACAAATCGGGACAGCAAGTAAAATCGAAAGCGATTGTACCTGCTGTCTCGATGTTGTTTTCTTTTTCTTTTCTGTCTTTCGAGATGATTATGCCGTCCGGTTGATAGGCTGTTTGGACACCGAAGCGGGTAAAAAGGTCTGCCACCCCCCTGTCTCCTTGCAGGGAGTCGCGTTGCAACCCACGCAAAGACAACGTTCCCCCGTGCAAGGCGGTATATTCATACCAAAAGGCAGCAGCAGACCAATCAGACTCTATTTCTGAATTTGTAAATTTGTAAATTTGTAAATTTGTAAATTTATGGCAAAGACTGCGGGTCATCTCGATATAGGGCGAGGCGATATTCGTTGTTACGGGAACATCAATCAGCAACAACGTCGACACAAACTGCGTGGATTGCGGGTTCTCAATATGCACCGCTTTGCGGGGCAGTTTTTTGCCACGGATATGCAAAGGCGGGTAGCCCTCTTTACCCATATATTCTATGTCCGCCCCTAATTCTTGCAGTGCAGCAACCAACTGACCGATAGGGCGTTGCTGCATACGCTCCGTACCCGTAAGCACTACATCGCACCCTTGCCGTTGCGCGCAATAGGCGGTTAGGAAACGCATTGCCGTACCGCAGTTACCGAGGAACACCCCCTCGCCCCCTCCGAGGAGGGGAATCCTTGCAAGAGCGTCATGCAACAAGCGCACATCATCGGGGATATTAGCGGAAACAGACAGAAGGCTGTCTCCGTGCAGGGCTTGCAAAATCAGCAGACGATTGGCAATCGATTTCGATATGGGCAGGTCAATTAACAATTAACATGCAGAGTAATTCCTAATTCATCATTCTTAATTGACATCGGGCAGCCACGAGTAGTCGTGCGAGTAGCGGAGATGCTGCTCCACGTAGCCCTCGGTGTAGTCGATCTTCACATCGGTGATATTGCCCTCTGCGTCATACACCGGTGTGTAAACGGGATTGACAAACCCTTTGTATGGGGCGAGGTTGAGGTGTGCATAACGCTCCAAAATCTCGCGGTGCAGCGGTTGATTCACTTTCACGGCATACGTTTCCACTATCTCTTTGGCTGCGGCATAGTCGCCCTCGGACGTGATACGCTGTATCTCGGCGAGCAACTGCCCGTAGAGTGTGCGGAGTCCTTCATAATCATTGATTTTCAGGTAGTGTTTGCCATCGCGCTCAACGATTTCCACCTCGTTGTTCTTTGCGTGCCAGTACACCCATTGGGCAATCAGTTGGCGGTTGCGCATATGGGCTTCCTCTATATCTTTGCCCGGCTCAATACGTACGAGTTGCGTCATCAGACCATTCATCATCTGCTGGTAGTAGAACGCTTTGTATGCTTCGCCGTTGGGCAACAAACCGAGTTCGACAAGTTTCGGGTCTGCCATAAAATAGAGTCCGAACAGGTCTGCACGCGCCTCTTCAATGGTGGAAGCATGCTCCTTGAGGGCATCTTTGGTTACGCCCGGCAGCAGTTTGCCCGATCCGTGTCCGACACACTCGTGCAGGTCGGTATGCAGGTCGCCGCACATCGAACCATACTGCTCATAGAGGTGGCGGGTGTAGTCGTCAATCATAAACTCCTCGTTGAAGCCGTTGCCTTTCGCTGCTTCGTTGTAGGCGTGCATCAGGTTGTCGATGGTTACGGACTTGGAACCGTACTCTTTGCGGATCCAGTTGGCATTGGGCAGATTGATGCCGATAGGCGTAGCGGGGTAGCAGTCTCCGCCGAGAATTACGGCGGTGATAACCTTTGCGCTCACGCCTTTCACTTCCTCTTTCTTGTATTTGGGGTCGGTGGTGGAGTGGTCTTCGAACCACTGTGCATTCGCCGAGATGATCGAAGTGCGTTTGGTTGCCTCCATGTCTTTGAAATTGACCATTGCCTCCCATGCGCCCGTGATACCGAGCGGATCGGTATAAACCTCGGTGAACCCGTTTATATAGTCCACGCGGCTGTTCAGGTCTTTTACCCATGCTATGCAGTATTCGTTGAATGTCTTGAGATCGCCTGTGCGGTTGAACTCAATCATTTTCTCAATCGCCTCGCGCTGTGCGTCGTCCTCGGCATACGGCAGGGCTTTTTCGAGCCAATAGACCACTTTGGCGAGGGCTTCACCGTACATTCCTCCCACTTTGTAGGTCTTTTCCACCACCTGCCCGTTCTCTTTGACAAGTTTGGAGTTCAGCCCCACCCATATCGGTTCGGGCGAGTTGTCCTTGTGTGCGGCATAGTACGCCTCGGCTTCGGCTTGGGTAACGCCCTCGTAGTAGTTGCCCGCAGAGGTCAGCACCAGGTCTTGCCCGTCTTGCTGGTTGGTGCGCTTGGGCATTACAGAGGGATCGAACATCACGGGCAGAATCGCCTCGTCGTAGGTTACACCCGCTTCTTTGCAGGCGTTGCAGAACCACTCCTGCGAGAACTCGGGCAGGAACTTATCCTCCGAGTAGTGGTGGTGAATACCATTGGAGAACCACACGCGCTTGAGGTATTTCTCAAAGTTGAGGAACTCTTCGCTGTCGCGCGAACCCTGATAGTTGGTGTAGAGAGCCTCCAAGGCACGGCGGATACGCAGGTTGTAACGCCCGTTTTGGTCAAAAAGGATGTCGCGCCCCTGCAAAGCCGCCTCTGAAAGGTAGTAAGCGAGCGTTTTCTGCTGCAGTGTCAGTTCCTCGAAACCGGGCACTTGGTAACGCAGAATCTCCAGATCGTAAAACTTGTCCACGTTGTAATTAAATTCTTTGGGTTGTTGTTTTTGGCACGAAATGCATAGCAGTACACACGCACCTAATGTGATTGAAACAAATAGATTACGCATAAATAGATAAGTTTATGTGAATGAATTTTGAACGTTAATTATATCAATCGAACATATAATTTGTGTTAAAAATTAAATGGGCAAAGCACGTCTATCCTATGCCTATCCTATGCGCATCCTATAACAAACGCATACGGATAGTAAGTGTTAAAATTATTTATCAATAACCAGTATCGGATAATAAAACATAGTGCCATTGTCGTGTCCTATGGTTATCATCTCCGCCATTAAAGTGTCTCGACCTGCTCGCTGCGCATAAAGATACACATCACCATCGTATACCTTATCGCCATTCTCTACAATTTCTCTGACATAGCATATTGCAGTATTTGGGACATAACGCCAATCTCCTCCTTTCCCAAAATCTGGAGAGTAATAGACCGACGTTGTATTTGTTCGTACGGGGCATTTCCCCTCCCAATGTATGAGTAAACTATCGCCTACCTCCATTACTATTTTGTGTGGTGCAGATATTTCCAATACGGCATAATCCTTTTTACAGCCCGCAAATATGCAACCGATGAGCAGTAGAATAAGATAAATAGACTTTTTCATATCTTTAGCGTTTGAGGAATGTTTTAGACTTGATGGAACCGGCTATTTGTCTTCTAATGATATATAATCCGTTTGGCAAATTATCAATGTTAATGGAAGACCCGTTTCCTTCTAACATTAAATTGCCATAGTTGTTATAAATAGCCCATTGTTCTATATCAGAAGCACTGAAAGTGATATGATTTTCACCAATGGTAATAATATCATTTTCATTTTCTTCTGTATCGTAATTTTGAGGTGCAGCCGCTTGCTTTGTATTATTTGGAATAATCTCATACAGCATACGACGTGCTACACGATAATTAAAATAACTATTGCTGCCGGATACTGAGTACCAACTGTCGTAATTTCCTTTCCAACCTAAATTCAGATGATATTCTTCTGCATTACTATCGTATCCATCTATGACAAAAGTGTGTGTGCCATATTCTTTAACATTTGTAGAATGTGTTGCTTGTATCATTACAGGACGTCCTGCAGCAATTTCTGCCTTGATGATATTGTTGAATTTCTTTGCTCCACTGGAGTATTGCTTCATATGTGCAGAGTAATTAAAATCATTGCGCAATGCATATATTGCATTGGTTAAGGTCATAGAAGAACCTTCTGCACCATATATCATATTGCCGGAATAACCGCAATCTCGTAATAATCCGGCAACGTTGTCAATTTGTTTTTGTGGAGTATTGTTATATAAGCGTCCCGGCATATTATTCCAATCGTAGTAATGTGTTTCGAAATCATAAGAGGTGATACCGGCAATATCAATGCTAACAGGGATGCGTGCTGAAGACGGAAATTTCCAATACCAAAGAATTTGTCCTATTGCCACGGCTGTACACCCGACAATGGTTCTACCATTAGAAACATTATAAAAAGCCGGACATAATTTATTGTAACTTTTTGAAATATCACTTGTATAATCATTATTTTGGCTTTGTCCCCATTTGTTGATTCGTCCATTTTTCTCTAATAGTGGTGTCATCGCTGTACTACTTGCCAATGTTGCAATACCATTATCGGTTGCAAATCCTTCTTGGTTTGCCTCATCGCCTAAAATACGAATAGAATCCAAACCTATCATTGATTCTGTTAATAAGAACCAAAGAGGTGATTTATACAATTCATCCAAAGTGATAGTACCCTCTCCATGGCAAACGATAGGTTTTACCAATTGTTCATTAGCCAAGACTACCCAATTAGTTCCGTTTTGACACAGAAACATTTTCGGATTATCACCTAAAAACAAAGAATCAATGGTTAGCGTTGAGGTAGCATTACTAAATGTACTAATACCATTGCCTAAAAAAGCAGATGCCATTTGTTGAACCTCATCTTTGTTGTAATCTTGCGCATATACGAAACTGGTAGTACATACAGCAACAAAGGATAATAGAAAAGAATAAATTTGTTTCATAAAATGTAAAAAGTTGGTTGTTAAATATGTATTGTGTGATGTGGTTTTGTAGTGCTAATGGTAAAAGCCAATAAAAGATATTTGGATTATTTTTCTGTATATTTTCTAATGCGGTATGTGCAACAGGGTTTCCGCAAACAACGTGAAGCGGGATGTCGGTTGTGCCGCAAGAAAGGTTTTGCCGGTTTTGTTTTTTATATCATACGCTGCTTTGTGCAATATGTCTCGGAATCCGTCAAATCCGCTTCAGCACGGTGCGGACGAGTTCTTTGATACGGGGTTTGTAGTCGGTGTTGGCTGCTTCTGTCTTGCGTTGGGCGATGACACAGCAGACGGTCATAGCCTTATGTCCCATGTGGAGCGCAAGTCCGGCGATACACGACCCCTCCATCTCGTAGTTGGTGATACGCTGCCCCTCGTAGCGGAAAGCGGATATGCGCTCGTTGATATCGGGTACGGCGATGTTCACACGCAGCACACGCCCTTGCGGTCCGTAGAAACCGTTGGCGGCGATGGTGCAACCGCGCATCATATCGTCTTTCGCAATACGATCCACCAATTCTTCATTCGCTTTGACGATATACGGCACAGCCGCCTTGGCGGGGTAGTGGATAAAGTCCACAAGGGCTTTCTCGAAACCGAGGTCGGAAATCTTGTCGCGGTCTTCGTAGAACGCCAGCACACCGTCGAAACCGATGGATTTCTGACTCACAAGGAACGTACCGAGAGGAATATCCTCCTGCATACCGCCGCAGGTGCCGACACGTACAATCTCCAGACTGCGTTTCTCCGCTTTCTCGGTGCGGGTGGCAAAATCAATGTTCGCCAGTGCATCAATCTCATTCATCACAATATCGCAGTTGTCGGTACCGATACCCGTGGAGATACACGAGATACGCTTGCCGTGGAATTTACCTGTAATCGTGTGAAACTCGCGGCTTTGCACATTACATTCGATACTGCCTTCGTCAAAGAACGAGGCTACCATATCCACACGGTTCTGGTCGCCTACGAGGATAATCTTGTCGGCTAAAAACTCGGGTTTGAGATGCAAGTGGAATATACTTCCGTCATCATTGATAATCAGTTGGGAAGCAGGGAAAGTTTTCATAGTACTGATAATTAAATAATTTGTAAATTTGTAAGTGTGTAAATTGCGCATTATGCATTGTGCATTGAATCACGCCTCGCCGCCACCGAAAGACATCGGCAACGTGCTGCCTGGGATAGGTCCGCCGGGGTTCTGTATCTTGCCGAATTGTTTCTCGTATTGGGCGATATTGTTTTGCAGAGCAAAAAGCAGTTTCTTGGCTTGGTCAGGCGTCATAATCACGCGCGATTTCACCGATGCCTGTTCCATACCCGGCATCATACGTACAAAATCGAAAACGAACTCGCTGGGCGAGTGGGCGATAATAGTCAGGTTGGCATACGTACCCTCCGCTACTTCGGGCGTGAGGTTGATGTTCAGTTTCTTTTCTTCCATAATATATACTTCGTGTTTGTTATTTGCTTCGCAAATGTTTGTGGTTGCACGTTAATGGCGTTGCGTTAGTGGCTACGCGTTAGTGGCTACGCGTTAATGGTTGCACGTTAATGGCTATGCGTTGTATTAATGGTTAATTAATGGTCAATTATATGTTTTCTAAAACAGCCCGTTCTGCCATTAATTTACACATTTACAAATTTACACATTAATTTATCACCACCGCTGCTTCGGGCGGAACGGCTGTGTAACAAGCATATACAGCGTTACTAACGGCAGACAAATATCGTACCACACCACGCTCAATCCGAACAAGGACAATCCCATTCGCCATGCGGATATATCAATGATCAGTATCTGCATCAGCATCCGTGCTGCAAACAGTGTTGCCGCCGCAATCCACGTCACGGGCGACCCGTATACGATTATCGTAATCAGCAGTGCATAGAACAATCCGCGCGTCATCGGCTCTATGCCGAGACGGAATTTCGTAGCCGGACGGTATTTTGGCGATACGCTCAAGTGCCTGCGTTTCTGTAGCAGCCATTCGCGCAGTGTATGTTTCGATACCGACCACGTCAGGCTGTCGCGCGATACCACTACCGAAGTGTTTTTTCCCGTTGCCACGCGGTTGACAAACAGGTCGTCATCGCCCGCCCGCTCGGTCATCAGGTGCGAGAAACCGCCACTCTCGAAGAACAGCGATTTTTTATAAGCAAGGTTGCGCCCCACACCCATATACGGGTGCTTGCACAAGGCGGCACCTAGATAGTGCAATCCGTTGAACAGCGTGTCAAACCGCACCAGACGGTTGATCTCCCCTTTGTCCTTGAAGTAGGCTCCGTAACCGAGAACCACCTCCGTCTCGGGCTTGTCGAACCCGTGCATCATCTCGCTGATCCAATGCGTCGATTCGGGGCGACAATCGGCATCTGTCAAAAGCAGATAATCATATTTCGCCGCCTTTGCGCCTAATGTCAGTGCCAACTTCTTGGAACTGCCCACTTGCGCCTCGCGTGGCACAAACGTTGTGCGCATACGCGCGTCGCGCGATATATAGGAGTCAATCACCGCCGAGGTGTTGTCTTCCGAACCGTCATCCACCACAATCACCTCATAGAGCGGATAATCCTGCGTGAGCAGCGACTGCAGATACGGCTCGAGGTGGTATCCCTCGTTGCGGGCGCATACAATCACCGACACACCTTGCGGCGAAACACTGGTGGATGTCAGGTGGATGTCAGGTGGTTGAGCCTCTCGGTCACGGCGAATCTTGCGTGCAGGTGCCGCCATATAGCGGGCGTAGAAATACACCTGAAACACAAAAACAAGCCCCAATGCGCCCAACAGGCAATAGTCCGACAATGATAATGAATACCAGGATGCCACGGTTATTTGTCGTAAACAAGTCCTACATTATCCACCCACATCACATTGCCCGCATGCCCTACAAACGCCTCATAGCGCCCCGCTGTGAGCATAATCACAATATGTGTCGGCTGCTTGGTGGCGTCCCAACCCTCTTCTTGGATAGGTACCATCTTGCCCTTCGAGTTCATCGCACGCTGGTTGGTGTTGAAACCCATATACGGCTTAAACCACGGCTCGCCCGTAATGTCGCCGTAGTGTACGGGGATGCGGTGCCCGTTCTGCCATTCCAACTGCGATTTGTTATACCGCTCGTAAGCCGTGCCTACACGCACCGAGTGGATATTGCCGTCCTCGTCTTCCCAGCGGTGCTGCAGATACAGGTACGCCTCTGCCTCGTCGTGTCCGTCCTGTTTGCGCGGCTTGCTCAAGCCCTTGGCATACCACACCCAGTTCTCGGGCGAGATTAGGCACTTGTAGTCGAATTGCAACGCCGTCGGACGCTTGGTAAAAGGCACACCGAAATCAATGTTCTTGTATGGGTCGTTTGCACTCGTGATTGGCTCTATCGTCCGCCCTGTGTAGAGCGTTCCGGCTGCAAGTATCTGTATATCAATCATCCCCATTACGCGTACACCCAGCATAGATACGTCCAACCGGCAGCACGTACCATCTTTCCCCCTGCGCTCGGGTACTACCGTACAAGCCGATTTCTCGATGCCTATTACGTTGACGTATGCATTGCTTGTGGACCACGGACTGCCTGTCTTGCCATATATATAGGGTGCATTCTTGCGTATGGTGTCGGTCGGTGCTACGCAATAGAGCGTGCGTGTGTTCCCGCCCAGCAGTTTCGATTCTTTGATATATCGTACCGTCCATTGCTCCATATCACCGAAAGGCAGCATCTCCACCCGCTCGGCAAACAGAGCCGACGACCCGATAACCAAAGACAACAGTAGTATTGCTTGTCTCTTCATTAATTACAAATTACAAATTACGCATTACACATTAGTAGTGTACTCCGCAGGGGGTTGTATAAACCACCTCGTTGTTGTCCAATGTGATATATTTCGACAGCCATTTCAAGTCCAATGCTTTCATCTGCTCTGCGGCTTGGCGTCCCACCTCCAACGCCCCTGCTTCGCGCAAGTGCGTGTTGTCGGTTTTGCCTTCCGGGTATTTGAGGCACTCGCCCGCTGCCACGTTCATAAAGTACTGCTTGCTCTGCTCGTCGCCGAGGTTGGTCAGCCATTCTGCCGTACTCTTCTCCAAGTCCAGCAAAGGCACATTCATCCGCTGTGCTACACGCCGTGCCGCATCAGGGTAACCACCGTGGCGGGGGTAGAATACGCCGTCCTTGAAATAGCGGCGTGAGATAGGCGTGCAGAGTATCACGTGCGCTTTCTTTTTCTGCGCCTCGCTGATCATCTGCATCAGGTTCTGCTCGTAGTCCGCAATCGGCGTATATCGCAACGAATCGGATTGCTTCGCATCATTATGCCCGAATTGTATCAGCACAATGTCGCCTTTCTTTACACGGTTCATCACCTCCGCCCAACGACCTTGCGCAATGAACGATTTGGTGCTGCGTCCGTTGCGTGCATGGTTCTCTACCACGATATTGCCCGTCAGGTACGTGGGAAACAACTGCCCCCAACCGCGCTCGGGAGATATATCCAACTCCTCCTTGTCTGCCATAGTCGAATCACCCACCATAAATAGGGTAACAGGGCGTTTGCCTGCCGAACTGCAAAACAAACCCACCACTGCTAGTAGTAATACGGAAAAAACGGTCTTTTTCATATAATTTCAGTTAGTGTTACTTTCAAAACGTGCAAAGTTACTCTTTTTTTTGCATACCCGCAAATTTTGTAATCATTTTGCAGGGCAACCGCATCAAAATAACAACATCAATAGTATGATTTTGAAAGAATAAATACTATTTCTCAAGCAAAATGTTATTCGTAACTTGACGA
>ERZ808274.403-NODE-403-length-22758-cov-3.575959_pt1 | contig 22758 bp, 30 predicted proteins | sample MGYA00521277_ERZ808274 | MGnify/ENA primary metagenome ERZ808274 (study PRJEB31516, sample SAMN03275597) | gut metagenome | biome: mammalia-associated habitat; material: feces | host: Papio cynocephalus | place: Kenya | collected 2012-07-28 ... | reverse complement strand
CTGCTCGTCCCCATCACAGGCTGGAGGGCGGCTGTTGTCCGCGTGGAGGAGGCGGGCAAGAAATGCGTTGCCCTTTACAACGAGGCATTCAGCGTGGCACGCAACCAAAAAGACAGAATGACATGAGGACAGCAACATCAATCCGTTTGCCCCGCAAACTCAAAAAGGAGGCAATCAAAGTTTGTGGCCGTGAAAACTACTACAACATGATTGCCCTGATGCGCCTGCGCCATATGGCCACAGGCGAGTTTTACACCAAAATCAAGAAAGGCAATGGCTAAGATAGTCGGGAAGGCTTATATCGGGATAGACACGGGAACACACACGGGTGTGGCCATATGGGGCGGTGGGCAGTTCCTCTTGCTTGGGACAATGGCTATCCACAAGGCGATGGAGATAGTGAAAAGGTACGTCCAATCTGGCATAGAGGTGGTTGTGCGTGTCGAAGACCCAAGACAAAGGACTTGGTTCGGCACGGAAAGGATGAGCCGTGAGCAAGAGCGGAAGAGGCTGCAAGGCGTCGGCTCTGTCAAGCGTGATGCAAGTATATGGGATGATTTCCTTTCAGACCTGTGCAAGGGCAAGGCCAACATCAAGTACGAAATGGTCGCTCCAAAGCGCAATATGACCAAGCTGTCAGGCGAGAGTTTCAGGGCGCTGACAAAGTGGCAGGGGCGCACGAATGAGCACAGCCGTGATGCAGCGTGCCTTGTTTTCGGCCTATAAGAAGATTTTCCGTCAAACATGCGTCTGGCAGACGCAAATTCGGTATCTTTGCAAAGGGTATTCACCAAGTAAATCCACAATGATATGGCAACGACAATACTAAGCGTATCAACGGCTTTAATCGTTCTTGCCGTCCTGTATCTGGGCGGTTGGGAATGGATAGGCTCAAAGGTTGTTTTATTGCTGCCAAAGGCTGCGCTCCAGGCGGGCGACAAGGCAGTTGTTTTCCTTAACGGGAGATACAACCGCACGGCTACAATCGCTAAGGCCGGGGTTGACTGCCTGTATATCTACGATGGCAAGGTTAGACTGCCGCTTGATTACAGGGGCCGTTTCTATGGCCAGGGCATTGACGCCAACGATGGCAGTAGGCTTGTGTTCCTCAAGTACAGGAAACACTACTGCCTTGTGCGTCTGGCTGAATACATACGCAAGTGTTTCCGTGTGGCAGAGGACGAGGGCAACCTCATCCCGGATTGCACGGGCATGCAGCGGGCAAGGAAGGAGGCGAAGTGAGCGATGAAATGTGAGGCCATGAAGTTCCGCAAGGTGTCGGAGTTGCACCCCTTGCCCGAAAACCCCCGTACAATCAGCAAGGCTGACTTGGACAGGCTTGTTGATTCTGTCCGTATCAACGGCTTTTGGGAACACCGGCCGCTTGCCATTGTAGAGCGGGAGGGCAAGTTTGTTGTCCTTTGCGGCAATCAGAGGCTGAAAGCGGCCAAGAAATGCAAGTTGGCAGAAGTTCCAACCGTGCTTTACCAAGATGTCACAGACGATGAGGAAAAAGACCTCGTTCTCCGGGACAACATCAACAATGGGGAATGGGACTACAACGCCTTGCAAGTGGAAACAACCTTTGCTGATGTGAACTTTGACTTTATAGGTTTGGATATTCCAAGTGAAGATGAAGAGCCAAAGAAAGGCAAGGGCAAGAAAATTGCAAAGGCGGTTGAACAGGCAGACGAAAGCGAGGATAGCACCGACACAGAAGATGAAGAAAGCGACACTGACGATGAAGATAACGACAAGGAGGCTTTCTATCGTTCCATGTACAAGGATGTGCTGTATGAGAGCGACAACGAAATGGAAATACCTAACCTGTTGCTTGAAATGCAAGCTGGTAAAGTTGAGCTGCCACTTAGTCCGTGGGGTGCGAACAGCCGATTACGCAAGGATGTAGCGACCTATCATTTCTATGTAGATGATTATCGCTTTGAGGCTATGTTCAAAGACCCCATAAAGATACTGACAAGCGGATGCAAGGCTATTGTTGAGCCTAATTGTAGTTGCCATGACCAAACCCCTATTGCTTGGGGTGTTCAACTTATATACAAAAAGCGGTGGCTTTCTCGCTATTTCCAAGAGTGCGGCATTAAGGTATATGCAGACCTCAATGTAAGCCACAAGTTTATTGAGTACAACAAAATGGGCATCCCCAAGGGGTACAACGCTTTCTTTACCCGTGGCTTGGATGGCTGGATGGAAAGTTTGAAGTCTGACCTACAAGTTGCACAGGAAATAAGCGGATTGGGACGCCCTAACTTGGTGGTTTATGGTGGTGGTGAGGAAATCCAAGACTTTTGTCGAAAGCACGGATTACTCTACATTACCGATTTTATCAACGCTAAAAAGAAGTAGGCTATGGGTAGGAACAGCGGAGGCGTAACATCAAGCGGTAAGGGTGGAAGCTCTGGCGGGTCCAAAGGAGCAACAGAAAAGGGATATACTGCAAAAATGGTGAAGAACATTGTCGGCATGGAGCAGAAGTACAGACGCAACAAAGATGAAACATTGCACGTTTTCAACTCCAAGGGCGATATTGTTTCTTCAATAGGTGGTAAGGGCGCACAAGTGCGGTTCGACCCTAAGAAGATACCCGCAAATAGTATATTGACCCACAATCACCCTCGCTCACTTGGCACAAATGGCATTAGGCGCATAGGTAACTCGTTTTCAAGCGATGATATAAGGTCTGCCATTAAGGTAAATGCAAAAGAAATGCGAGCCGTAACCCCGACATACACGTTTTCTGTGAAAAGACCAAAGGGCGGTTGGGGTGTATCAGCAGATGTTGCGTCAAAGGCTTTTGCGGATGCGAACAGAACGGTATCTAAACAGGGGCATAGTTATCTAACCAAAACAGGGTGGAATGAAAGCAACATAGCAAGAGCAGAAGTTACACATTTCCACAAGGTTATGAAAATACTTGCCAAGAAATACGGATGGGATTATAGTAAAAAGAACAACTAAATATATAACTTTGCAATATGGAAGATAAAATAAAGCAAGTGTTGGAAGAAAACGGTTTGACCGAAAGCCAACTTACAAAAGAAGAACTTGAAAAACTCAAAGAGGAAATCAAGGCAAAGGAACAGGGATTGGTGGTGCTTGATAGCGTACTTGACAACCCCTCATTGTTTTATCGTCAAAAGTAAACAGCTATGGGAAGAAATAGTGCTGGCGTAAACTACTACGCAAAGGGTGGCAACGGCCCCATCGCCGTAAACTCGAACGGTCGCAAGCTGACGCAGAAACAGGTCAACAAAATGCTAACTACCGCCACAAACACGGGCGGAATGAAAAATCGTGACATGGAAAAGCAAATCAACCGTGCCATTTCTCGCTATGAGAAAGTGATGGGTGTAAGGGAACGCCACGTGCGCCTTGCTGACCTTGATGGAGCGTATGGTGTAACCTATATTGATGCGAATGGCTCACAGGGCATCTACCTTGACCGAAAGCTCTTTGACGTGCCAAAGCGCAAGTTTGAGGCGGATTACAAAAAGTCCAACTACGACAACGGGTTTAAGAACGTGACCAACCGAGCAGCGCAGCACACCGTTACCCACGAACTTGCACACGCCACTTGGACGAGTTCCTACACATCAGCAAAGCACAAGGCGGCCGGCAAGGAAATATCCTCACTATATCAGAAGTGGAGCAAGGACAAGAAGAAAAAGGGATATGGCACTTATGGTAGAAGGGATGTAGATGAATTTTGGGCTGAGGTCGTAGCCAAGGGCATTCATGGAAAATCCGACAAGTACACAAAAAAGGCTATCGGAATAGCCAAGAAATACAAACTATAATCATAATTTTGCACACAACAACTTAATAAATAAAGAACAATGGAAAAAAAGATTGAACTTACACCGTTAGAGTTTGCAATGCTCAAACGCGATTTGGCAGGCAAGTTTTTCCCCCCAGAGCAGACAGACGAAGAAAACAGGGCGCTCGCAAGTGTCATAGAAAAGGCAGACAATCTCATGGAAGAGTTGGACGCATACGATGAACTGGGCAACAGCCTTATGCGATGGTTCTATAACAAGTACAAAGCGCAGGAAGAAAAGGCATAAGCCGGTTTGCCAAGTGAAGAAGTCGGGCGGTGTTTTGCGCTGTCCGATTTTTTGCAGTTGTTAGGTGTGTTTGTCGAACACCCAAAAATATACACCAACGAATTTACAACGAAAATACAACGAATGGCACTATTTGAGAAAGGAAACAAGAAAGGCAACCGCTTCACCTCCGAGAACCAACCCAAGAAAAAGGGGCGGGGCAAACTTTCCGTGCTTAAATACATCCAGGCCACAACAGGGAAAAAGGTAAATCCGCAGAGCAGCAAGGAAGAAATCCTCAAGGTTATCCAACATCTGTATGAGAGTTCAACGGCTGAGCTTGAGCCGCTGCTGAAAGCCCCCGAAAATCCGAGCAAGCCAAACAAGGACACGCCCATTTGGGTATTGAACATCATTTCGGCAATAAACTCGGATATCAGGTATGGGCGCACGTCAACGGTTGAAATGCTCTTTGACCGTGTATTTGGCAAGGCTACCCAAAACATAGAGGGCGAGATAAGCGCCAACATATCTAACAACCCGGATTTGTCGGCTCTGTCCGATGATGAACTGTTACAATACAACACGCTGCTTGACAAGATAAGGAACGGCAAAAAGGATGGCAAGGAACAATAAAGACATATCAGTGCCTATGGCTCTTGCAGCAAAGACAGAGCTTTTCCGCCGCGGGCGTTTCGATTTTATAACGCGCCGTGACGGAAAGAGCCACGACAAGCAACAGCAAGCCTTAACCATACTCACAGACAACGCACACGTTGAAATCCTGTATGGTGGTGCTGCTGGCGGTGCAAAGTCGTGGACGGGTGCCGTGTGGCTGCTGTTCATGTGCCTTGCCTATCCGGGTACAAAGTGGTTTATCGGTCGTGCCGAACTAAAGCGTATCACGCAATCCACTTACATAACATTCAAGCGTGTATGCACAATGTATGGCGTGCCGGATGAACTGTGGAGTTTCAACGGGCAGTTGAACTTCATACAGTTCTGCAATGGCTCACGCATTGATTTTCTTGATTTGCAATACAAGCCGTCTGACCCTCTTTATGAACGCTACGGCTCTATTGAGTTTACTGGCGGCTGGATTGAGGAGGGCGGCGAGGTGAACTTTGGGGCATACGACACGCTCAAAACCCGTATCGGGCGCTGCCTTAATGAGGAATACGGGCTAAAGCGAAAGTTGTTCATTACCTGTAACCCCAAGAAGAATTGGATGTATGATATATTCTACAAGCCATACAAGGCAAACCAATTGGCGGAATACCGCTACTACATTGCCTGCCTGGTACAGGAAAACCCATTCATTGACCCAGACTATATAGAGGGGCTGAAAACCACATCTGACAAGGTGAAGTTTGCCCGCCTGTTTCTTGGCGACTGGGAGTATGACGACAACCCCAACGCCCTTTGCTCACACGATGACATATGCGCAATCTTCGGCAACAGGTTAGCCATACGGACAGGCAAGCACTACATAACGGGCGACATTGCCCGGTTTGGTGCTGACCATGCGCGTTTGGCGGTATGGGACGGGTATTTCATCATTGACAAGGTTTGCTTTGCAATAAGCAAGACAACGGACATACAGACGTGGATAACCACAAAGCAAAGGAAGTACCGCATACCCAACCACAGGGTGATTGTGGATGAGGATGGTGTCGGCGGCGGTGTCGTGGACAATTGCGATTGCAACGGCTTTGTGAACAACTCCACGGCATTGCAAGGCGAGAACTACCAAAACCTACAGACACAGTGCGGGTATAAACTTGCCGAACACATCAACGCCCATGACGTGGGCATTGATGAAGATTTGGCAAGCCAGGTTGAGAGGGAGCAGATAATAAGGGAACTTGAACAACTGCAAACGTGGAAAGCGGACAGTGACGGCAAGCTGAAACTGAAGCCGAAGGAAGAAATCAAGGCTGAAATCGGCTGTTCCCCCGACTGGCGGGACATGCTTTTGATGCGCTGTTGGTTTGATTACAATGAGGTGGACATACCGGATAACATTGAACGCATTTTAGGTTTAACATAACAATAAAAGACAATGGGCATTTTCCAGACTATCACAAACGAGTTGAAGGCCGCAGTCGGCTACCAGCAGAGTTTCGATGAACTGCTTACGGCCGGCGATGTCACAAGGGCGGTTGCGATGCTTGACAGCCGTTCAGAGGAGGCGTGCAGAAATCTGTCGGAGTATGAGGTAAGCAGCCACAAGGTAATGGGGCGCAAGGACAGACCCGTGTTTGACAAAAAGGGCAATTTCCTGCGCTGGAGCAAGCGCAACAAAATCCCCATTCCTTACCAGAAATACATCAACGAGATTAGCCTCGTGTTCCTGTATGGCAGACCTGTGAAGTGGTCGCAGTTGTCGGAAAACACCGACTACGCATTTGACAGCTTTAACAAGTTGATGCACGATGTGCGCTTTGACAGTGCCATAAGGGAAGCCAAACGAGCTGCGGGCGCAGAGGGTTGCGCTGCCGTGCTCTATCATGTGTACCGTGACGGGAGCAACAATCCACGGCTTTTGCTGAATGTGCTGAGCAAGAGGAGCAACGATGACATTTACACGCTCAAAGACCAATACGGGCGGCTCAAAGCCTTTGCATGGGGTTACTACCTTACAGAGCAAGGGAACCGCACAATACACCACATAGATGTCTATACGGCTGATACAACCTACCTGTGCAAGCGCGGGAGTGTAGGTTGGGAAGTGCAGAGAATGGCGAACCCAATCGGCAAAATCCCCGTGTTGGTGTTCGAGCAAGAAACAGAGCACGCGGATGTGCAACCGATGATTGAGCGTGTGGAAACAATGGAAAGCGTGGATGCAGACGTGAACGACCGCTTTGCCAACCCCGCTATGGTCGCGACCGCTGAAATACTTAACTCGCTGCCGAAGTCGGAGGAAGAGGCAAAGCTCTTTATCCTCAAAAATGGCGGCGATGTGCGTTACCTTACATGGGACCAGGCAAGCGAGAGCAAGAAAAACCAATTTGAGCGGCTGGACAAGCACATCCTTTCCAAGGCGTTCACTCCAGACATTGACTTTGACAACATGAAAAGCCTCGGCAACCTGTCGGCAAAGGCTATCCGCAAGGTGATGCTGCTTGCAGTCATTAAGGCAGAGCGGCACAAGGAACGTCACGATGAATACATGAGCCCCCACGCGTCATTGATGAAAGCCATATTGGGAACCGTGCTTGACTACCGCCACAAGGCAGAGTATGAAGCCTTGGAGTTGGGGCATGATTTCCAAGAGCCTTTCGGTGATGATGTGAGTGAAACGCTTGCCGACCTTTCCAGGCAGTACAACGATGGGGCATTGAGCCTTGAAAGCTATGTTGAAAAGTCGTACCTTGTCAGGGACAGCAAGGCAGAGATGGAGCGCATAAAGACAGAGCAGGCCGAAAAACTTGCACAGCAGATGGCGTTAAACAAAATGGACGTATTCGGGGAGGCTGAATGATGGAGGTGAAGACAAAATACAACATCGGCGATGAGGTTTGGACTATGCTGGACAACAGGCCACATTCTTTCCGTATCGCCGGCATTGAGGTGTTCCAAAACCCATTGCGTACATTCGTGCGCAACGTGGAGCATGCCAACACGGGCACACGCAACAACCCGCAGCATCTGTATTTCTTGGACAGCAATTGTTTCAGCACTAAAGAAGAACTGATTGAAAATCTATTCAATGGCTAAGAAAGCGACAACCACCCCAAAGAACCAGGGGCTAACGTGCAAGGATTGCAAGCACTCATACGCCCCACACAGCCAAGCATTAGACGGGCACATGATATTGTGCCGTTGTCCCTTTTTTGAGTTCAGCAAGTTTCTGGCACGGGACATTTGCGACAAGTTCAGCAAGGAATAAATACCAGTGGCAAAGATAGACTACAGGAAAGCGCAAGCCGAGTTGTTCAGGCGCACAGAGGGGTATGCTGCCAACGTGAGGGCGGTGTACCGTGACGTGCTCATGCGGGTGATTGACCTGGTGAAGAACACGGAACTGGAGGATGGCAAGCCGTTCTCCTTTGCCGATTATGGGTATAGCGGGCAAGTTACGCCCTTGCTGCGCAATATGTATAGCCGTATCTACCAGACCATACGCAAGGGGGCGGAAAGGGAATGGCTCAAATCCAACGAGCACACAGACGAACTTGTTAAGGCGGTGTTTGGTGAGCAATCCGTTGAAAACCAAATCTTTGCCAAATACTTCCAGCACAACCAGGAAGCCATGAACGCCTTTTTTTCAAGAAAGACAGGCGCAAGTGGATTGAACCTGTCACAAAGGGTTTGGAGATACACGGGAGCCTACAAGAAAGAGTTGGAGAATACGCTTGACTTGGCTATCGGTGAGGGTACGGCTGCAAACAGGCTTGCCACAACCATTCAAAAGTATTTGAACGACCCCGATAGATGGTATAGGCGTTTCCGTGTTAAGGTTGGAGAGAATGAGGATGGCACGCCTATATATGGGCGTAAATGGAAACGTAGGGTGTACGATAAGGAAAGCCAGTCTTACAAGTGGATTGATGACGACCCGAAAGATTATCACCCCGGACGGGGCGTTTACCGTTCCTCGTACCGGAATGCCCAACGGCTTGCAAGGACGGAAACCAACATCGCCTACCGCACGGCAGAATATGACCGCTGGCAAGGCATGCACTTTATCGTGGGCGTTGAAATCAAGTTGGGCAACAACCACCCTGTCCCCGACATTTGCGATGATTTGAAAGGCGTATACCCAAAGACATTCAAGTGGACGGGATGGCATCCCAATTGCCGTTGCTACCAAGTGCCTGTGCTTGCCGCCCATGGCGAACTTGAAGAGATGCTGGACAACATCCTTGACGGCAGAAGCCCCAACAGCGTGAAGTGTGCCGGTGAAGTGACAGACATCCCAAAGCCTTTTGCCAATTGGGCAAGGGACAATGGGGAGCGTATGGCAAAGGCTAAGAGTGTTGGCACGCTGCCTTATTTCTACAAGGACAATGAGCAACGAATAACGGATGCACTCAATGGCAAGCGACCTGTAAAGAAACCGCTATCACAGGCGACCAAGGACAGGCGTAAGGCTATACAGCAATTGGCATTTGAAACCTTGGTTGGAAAGGATATTATTTTGCCACAGATAGGAAAGGTTGCCACAATGACAAATAGCAAAGTGAGAGAGTGGCTAAACCAACCATTCGATGATGTGGACGCAAAGAACGAGGCTTTGTTGGAGATTGAAAGCCTTATGCAGAACGCAACTTATAAAGGCTCTGTGATTGACAAGCACGACCCAAGCGCAAAGGCACACATCTTTGAGGTTGAGATAAACGGCAAAAAGGCTTGGGTTGTCGTTAGGGAAGTTTACAACGAGGGTTTGAAGGTACACCCAATAATGGACTCTGACAAACTAAGCAAAATGTTGGAATAAAAAAACAAGCCCCTTCAAGCAGCAACCTGTGAACTACAATCACAGCCTTACTTGAATTGGCTTATTTCCCGTTTGGCAGACCTCGCGGAACTACAATCCGCGCCTCTTACCAATGCGAAGATACAACATTGTTTTTGTTTCAGCAAATTGCCAAGGTAAAAAATGAGTTGCCCAAGCAAAAAACTTGAACAACTCTTAAAGCGTTGCCCCTTTCGGTTATCTGAATGGTGCAAAGTTACCGCTTTTTCGGCTTAAAACTCAACTGATTGCGGTATCTTTCCATCGTCTGGTGCAAAAACATCCGCCCTGCCTCAGTCCACACCGTTGTCAGCATGGACTGGATTCGACCGTCTTTCTTGGTGTAGGCGTGGGTGCGTGTCTTGGTATAGCCCTTGTCCTCGTACTGCTTGTACAGCAGCCACTGCCCGCTCTGCCTGAACTGTACGCCGTAGGCATGGAGCAGGCGGTTGAGGAGTTGTGCCGACATTCCGAGTTCCTTTGCTATCTGGGTGGTGGTGTAGGTGCTTTCCGAGTTCAGCACATTGCTTGCATACTCAACGAGGGGCGCTTGCCGCTCCATCGTCTTGATGTAGCCCGTGTGCAGTCTCTGCAAACGCTGGTTCTCCGAGTGGAAACAGTCCCTTTGGTCGGTGAGCTTTGCAATGCGCCTGTTTGCCTGTGCCACCTTTTCACGCTCCGACTTCAACGCCTGTAATGTCCGTATCATCGTGTCGGGGTCGTTCAGCAGCGCGTCAATGGTGCTTGGTGTGGCTGAAATGCCGTAGCGCATCAACTCCTTTATGCGGTCATTGCACCATATGGCAAAAGCAGGGCTAAGCCAACGGGCAAACTCCAATGCCACATCCTCGTGTAGCCATGTGCCTTGCTCGAATGTCGTACTATTGCCCTTGGCTGTTACTACAAATGTAGTGATGTCCGATTTTCGGACTTCACAGAGGGATTGCAAGAAAGCCTTGGTTGTTGGTAGCTCTAACCATTTAGCCGGGCGTTTTCCGAAAGGCTTTGCCATTTCGGTAGCGTTCACCATTGTAGCCTCTCCGAGTTGGAAAGTGATGGGGCTGTTGCCGTAACTGAATACCTTGTTACTCATAACGCCCCTCCTTTGCTACCTTTTGAACATAGGCGCAAGCCATAGCGTAGCCTTTTTCGGCAGAGGCTTTGATGTACGCCTGTAACAGGTTGATTACTTCGCCCTTGGTGAGCGTGATTGTGTCCGTGTCGCTCATTTGGGCGATTTGGATTAAGCCGACAGCGGCTTGTTTGTTGTTGTCTTTCATTGTAACGCATTATGAAAGATTACAGGCAATAAAAAACGGCACTGCCTTTCCCGTTGCGTTACACCACATCTAAGGGCAGTGGGCGCATTAACGCTCCACACGGGGGTACAATGCCGTATATATAATATGTGCCATGAGGATATAAAAATACCGCTCACGGAATGTTAGCTGTTCTCACCGCCCTTAGAGTATGAAATGTAACGCATCACAAAGGTAACGCTTCCATTCCACACCGCCAAGTTTTCCGCTGAAAATTTTGGCATTCGGTTGCATTATGTGTTACACAAACATACATTTATTTGCTCCCAACAATAAAGTCTTTCAAATCCTTTATCACATCTTCGATATTGCTTGTTTGGGGTTGCGGTCGTTCTTTGCCGGGTAGGTACGCTCGTATGGAAACCAGTAAAAGCCCAATCGGTAATAGCCTATGTCCAACAAGATTTCTTTTGCCTTTTCCTCATTGGGAAACTCCATGCCCCTGCTATGGAGCAACTGGATTTGTTCTTCTATCGTTGTTGCTGTTTTCATTAGTCTGTCTTTTAACGAAAAAGGGACACCGCAAGGGGTGTCCCTAAAGTTCCTTATTATAGTGCAAGGAATACAGCTTGTGCATTCCGGCACTTTTCGTATTGCAAAATTAGGTATATTCCCCCGATAAAAAGGTATTTGGCTCAAAAATGTTGGTTTGGCGGCAAATTATGTGTTGTCCGGACGTATTTATTGTAAATGTTTAGTTGTTGCTTGTATGTTTTCCTCTGTTGGTCTGTCTTGAGTGGAGCACGCCAAGCCTTATTGTTGCATTCTTTGTCGTGTGCTTGCCGTTCTTTGAAAGCACGTTCCACAATGATGTGCGGGCAATGCCGACAACATCAACTGGCAGGATGTCGTATATTGCCGTTATGCTTCCGAAATACCAATGTCGCTTGTCCTTGCACGGCTCTTTCAGTTCAACGTGGACTACCTTTCTGTGCTGTTTCATGTGCTTGCTTGTCCTTTTGGCTGCAAATGCGCTATCCATTATCATGCTTTTTAAGTTCGTTAATAAGTGCATCCGCATATCGAACAGCCGAATGTGCGCTGCCCTCCAAACTTTGATATTCAAACTCAATGCCTGGGTCTGTGCTGCGTTTCTCGTTGCCCTCGTCCACAAAGATAGCGCAAAGCATATCCTTTGCTATCTCGTATCTGCGCTGCTCCCAATCGATGCGATTGGGTTGTTCGCTTTCTAAATCTTTGAGGTATGCCCATTTCTCAATTATCCCGTTTAGGTCTTGCCTCCTTATTGTGGTTGCAAAATCAGATGTTGTTACACAATTATAGACTGCCCTGTTGTTTATTTTCCTTTTGACCAAATATTTGTCTTTACCATTTGGAATATCATGGGCTGTGTGCCAAACAATTCTCTTTTCCATATCGTTACATTTCAATTTTGCCTCTTCCGTGCCTTTCTCTACATAGTGGTGAAATATCTTGTGGTTGAGCACAAGCACAAGTTCCGTGAGGTACTTGTAATCTCCTTTCCACGCATCAAAGGCACGGTTGAATGTGTCTTGAATGGCTTGCAAGCCGAAAGTGTCAGCAATGGAGAAATCTTGCCAAAATGTAGTAAAAGGCTTGTAGCCTGTTTCTTCCTCAATGTCCCATTTGGGGATTTTGATAGCTAATGTACCCATGTCTATGTGTTTTGATTGTTATTGCCAAATTTCAATCGGCTTGGGGTATTCACGCTTATCAACGATTGCTGCTGCCTTGTTTAAGGCTCTGGTGAATGTCTTGTAATACCCAAATATCCATTGTTCGCCATCGTGTCCGCTTGGGTTGTTGTTGATAATTGTAAACATGTCGTATGTCGCTTTGTCTGCCCCACTGGTTAGGTGGGGCGTTACCTTGTTAGTCGGTGTAGTTTATTACTACCCTTACATCATTGGGGCGATTGAGATTGAACATTTCTCTGTATTCCATTGCGTACTCTGTTGCTACCTCACGGGTTGAACACGTTACCATTACTAACCCATTCCTGTTTATTACGATATATTCTTTTTTCATGTCGTTGTGCTTTTATTGTTTTGTAAGTTTATGCTATTTCCAGGTAATTAAGCCCGAATGTGTCCGAACACTCTACGAATTTACCGAAGCGGTCTTTGGTGATTGCTATGCCTTTTAACCATTGCATCACTTGGTAAGAACCGCATTTGAGAACTCTTGCAATCTCCCAAGTTGTCTTATCAAGAGCGTTTCGCAAATCATTTTCTTTCTGTGCCTTTGCACCAAAGTAAACAAGCATTGCACGGATTGCATCACGCTTTGCCTTTGCCCAAGAGCCGTAAAGAAGCACCCTTTGTATTTCTTCGCAAATGTCGGTACGCTCCTTATTGATAGCCTCGGCTATGTCGGTCAGATACTCGCTTTCATCCTCTGTGAGGTTGAATTTCTTAACCATTGCCTTAATGTCCTTTGCGTATATCGCTTTCATAATCGTTACGTTTTACTTGTTTATTATCTGTGTTTCTTAAACACATTGCAAAGATAGTGTGATTTATTAAATATGCCAAACGTTTTGCGAGAAAATTTATAGAAAAATTCAATTATGCGAGAAAAAGACCATAAATAAGCCGAATTTTCCGGGTAAAATTTGCATGTGTCGCCCGAACACATTATTAAATAAAATGCTTACCTTTGCAAATGTAGTATGCAAACAGCCCCGGTCAAGGGGTATAAATCCACAAAAAATAATTATGAACAAAGAACTTTTTGCAAAGGTCAAAGACAAGTGCAAAGACACTGGACTTTCGGAGAAGTATCTGACAGCGATAACCGAGGCTATGGGTGGCAGCGTGTCAGACGATTCTACCGACAACGAGGCGATTGAAAGCACCGCAAACCTTATCCTTTCTGTTGCTACGGCAAGCCAGAGCGAAGCGACAAGGTGGGCGAACAAGGCAAAGGGAACACCGAAACCAAAGGCCAATCCCAAGAGTGGCGAGGAAGAGGGCGACACCCCGGAGGGAAACAACCATGAGGGGACTGAAGGCAAGGGTGGCGGTGGCAGTTCGGAAGAAAGCGAGGCTATCAAGAAACTGCAGCAGCAGATTGACGAGCTGAAAGCGGAAAAGAGCCACAGCGAACGCGCGGCTACAATCAATGCCGCTTTTGAAAAGCACGGCATACCCTCGTTTCTGCGTGAAAGGCTTGCCAAGTCCATATCTGACGATGAAGATGTGGAGGAGGCGATTAAGGCGCTCAGACAGGACTGTATAACCAACGGGCTTGTGTCCGGCCAAGCAGAGGGTGCAAAGGCAGCAAGCGAGAAGCAGGTTGATGAAGCCGCTGACGCATTGCTGGAGTCTATAACCGCAAAATAACAAACAAAGATGAAACGCAAGACAGCTTCATTTACGGGTATGCGCCCTATCTTTACAGGTAGCCCGTCTATCGTACAGGGTGGCTTCAATCTTGATGTGGACGGTCAGAAGTTCCGTGTGGGCGATGTGATACCCGCTGGAACTCTCGCCATTCGGGATGAAACCACAAGAAAGGTGCAAGTAATCAAGACTGCAAAAGTCGTGGAGGTGGACAGCGAGAACGCAAAGAAAGTGACACTCTACATTGATGAGTTTTTCGCCCCTTGCTTCGCTGTGGGCGAAAGTGTGTTGAAGGCAGGCGCTGTCACGGGCAAGTTCTCCGCCGCCCCGACCATCACGGCAATTGACAACGGCAGCCGGCTTGACAACACAGGCAACGTGTATGTCATCATGCTAAGTGCGGCAATCAGCGGTTTGGCAGCGGACGATGTGCTTGTCGAGGTTGTCGCGAGTGGAGAGGATGCCGCAGAGCGTGGCAAGGCTAACTCGGTCACATTCCGCGACTATGAGGTCAGCGAGTTTGAAACAGCCGTTGATGTGTCGGCAGACACAATGCAATACGCATTGTATGAAAGGCGGGTGCCGCCAATCCCGGCCTCACAGAAAGACAGCACGGGAATGTTCCTGTCTGCCAACCCCCACGTCAAGCTCACGCAGTCGTACTAATCGTTTATTCACTAAAAAGGTAAAAGCACAATGAAATCCATTTTTACAACATTCACAGGCTTGCACAAGAACGGCGCGCCTTTGGATTTATTGGCAACATGGAGGAAGACCTTTGACAAAGCCTCTGAAAGGGAAGTGTCGCTTTTTCAGAAGATGTACTCCGATGGCTGGTTTACCTACAACACGCCCCAGATGTCATTGACAGCCGAGGCTATTGTGGGCAAGTACAACATCCGTTTCATGGCCACTCTGTTGGCTGACGAGTCCCCCTCGCCATTGCGCAGGACTGACGGCTTTGACGTATGGACTAAGGAAATCCCCCGTGTCGGCCACAAGTTCGTCATGTTTGCCCGTGACTACCGCAAGTTGCAGGAAGTTTACGAGAACCCCCGCCTCAAGGAGGCTGACAAGGTTAAGCAGATAGAGAAGACCCTCACGCACAGCATCCAGGACGCATATCTTGGTTGCAAGGACGTGATGGACTTCATCTGCCTCACGGCGTTGTCCAATTGGGGCGTGGCGCAGTTCAAGCCGGGAATCAACAACCCGGGAGGCCGCTCGTATGAGGTTGATTACAGCATGGAGGAGCAGAACAAGCTGGTGAGCGTATGCAACTGGACTACAGCAAACACCAAGGCGGGCAAGCTCATCCCAATCCTGTGGCTCTCCGCCCTCTGCTCTGATTTGCGTGACCGTGGCATTGAGCCGGGTGAAGTCCTTATGTCGCAAGACCTCTACACATGGTTGCGCATGGACTCCACCACCCGCTTGCTCGCCCATGGGACGGACAAGCAGGCGCAGGTCGTGACATCCTCGGAACTTTCCGCGTTGCTCACTGAAAACGAGATACCGCCCATCACGGTCATCAAGCGCAAGATGGGTGTGGACAAGGACGGCAAGCGCAACACCATACAGCCGTGGAATCACGACTTTATCGCCGTCAAGCCCGCTGGTGTCATTGGCGAGATACAGCCCGCCATTGAGGACAGCGAACTTATTGAGGAGGACAACGTGGACTACATCAACGCCGGCAATGGCATCCGCATTTCCAAGTGGCGCACGGGTGCGTCCACGGGGCAGACTGCGGGCGAATACACCGAGGGCGCGGCCCGCCTGCTACCCCTCATTACAGAGATGGGGCAGATAGTCTGCGCACAGGTGCGTGGCTACAAGGAGAAAAGCGTCAGCGCGGACGCAAACGGCGTTGTGCCCTACTATGTCACGAAGTCAGCGTATGACAGCCTAAAGTAATGCGGTATGGAACTGACGAAACTCCAAGCCCTGGCCGCAGAAATTGAGCCGTATGCGCCAAGCAGGATGTCTATGGTCAAGGCATTGTCCGATGTTGGGGCAAGCGACACGGGAACGCCCTACGACCCCGCAACGGACAAGCGGATTGTCGCGCAAGCAGCCGTAAAGGTTTTGTCCCAAATGGTTGTGCTCAGCAGCGACAGCCTCGGAAAATCCTCACAAGGCTACAACGTGGATATGTTGCGCAAGCGCATAAAGGCCATTTGCAATGAAAACGGCCTGGACTTGGAGAATTTCGATGAAGTGCCAACCATTACTGACGGCTCCAATCTGTGGTAACTATGAGAATAAACGGAACTTTCGACTACAGGCCAGTCGGGGATGTGCAGACAGACCCGGCAACAGGCTTTGTTGTCAGTGCTGACGATGCACCCTTTTTGAAAGGCTGTGAGTGCCAGATTGACAAATCCATTCCCGCAAAGCAAGTGGTCGGCACGGACGGGCAGGTATACGCCTACAACTATGATGTGTTTGTCCCCAAACACTTTAATGGTGAGTTGGCTATCGGTTGCACCGTGCGTATCACAAGTGAGGATGGAGTGACGGACGATTTTTCCGTTTTGGGCGTTGATGACATGAACCGCAAATATATTGAGATATGGGGATAACTCCTATGTTTGGTGATGATGCGATAGGCGCACAAGTCCGATTGTTCCAAAAGCGGTTGGAAGAAGCTGCCTTGTATCTTTTGAAATACTTGGGTGAAGAACTCACCAAGTATGCAAAGGAAAAGCATAATTACACGGACAGAACGGGCAACCTCACAAACTCAATAGGCTACGCAGTAGCGCGAGGTAGTGATATAGTTTACTTTGGTGGTGCAGTCCAACAGGGAGAGGGCGCAGACAATGCGCTAAAGGTGGCCATGAAGATGGCAGAAAGCCTTTCGGCCTCTCTCACACTTATCATTGTGGCTGGCATGAACTACGCCGCCTATGTCGAAGCAAGGGGGTACAATGTCATCCTGCCCGCAGAACTCAAAGCGAAAACGGATTTTCCAAGGGCGATGCAAAGGCTCGTGGATAAAGCGAAAAGGAAAGCAGATGAACTATTCGGCAATGTGTTATGATAACGGCAGAAGAAATAGCAATCAAGGTGCGCCAGATGCTGGTTGACGGCATGGGGACAAACACCGAGTATGCGGAAAACCCCGGCTACCAACGGAAAGACTACTCCAAGGAGGGCATTGTGATTGTGCCAAGGTCTATTGATGGTGAGGGGTCTGTGCGTTATGGCAGTATAAATGTCAATATTCATGTGCCGGACATCCCGCAAGGTGTCGGATGTGGCAAGGCTATATTCCATACCAATTACGCAAGGCTCATTGAGTTGCGCAAAAAGGCAATGGAGATACTGCAAAACCATTATGAGCATGGGTGCGGTTACAATTGGAACATAGGCTTAATAAACCCGCCTATGCAAGAGCCAAACCACAATGAGCATTTTGTGTCGTTTCCCTTGGATATTGTTGTCAGAGAAAAGAAGTCGAACAATTAAATTTTACAGTTATGCCAATACTTTCTACAATGGGGCTGAAGAAAATCTACATTGCCCCGGCAGGAACAACAGCAGGTGTTATGCCCGCAAACGGCAGCACTTGGCTTGACTTGGGCGATGTGTACCAGGACACTTGTACGTTGAAAGACGATGATGTGGAAACCACGGAGCACAAGTCTGAAACCTCAAACAAGGTGATTACCCTTATGGGCGATTATGTCACAACCGTTGAGCTCACGCTCATGGACCCGGACTTGGACTTGATGGCACGCTATTTCGGTGGCACGGTGTCCGGGACCAAGCCTAAGCGCAAGTGGTTGCGCCCACGCAAGCCTGCCTACAAGGAGTGGGCAATATGGCTTCAGCCGGAGGAGGGTCTTTTCGTTGGGTGCCCCAATGTCTGCATCACTCCTGCATTCGAGATTACCTATTCGTCAAAGGGCATCTGCCTGTGTCCGATGAAAGTCAAGTTCCAAGACCAACTTACGGTTGACGAGAGCATCACAGACCCGACAAAGGCGGGATAACCCGGAAAACTCAGCAACTTACCAACTCACGCCTCCTTTCCCTAAATGGTTAGGGGGCGTGTTTGCTTTACAGCGATATGGAAAACAACCAAGAACAGAAAGAGCTGACAAGAGAGCAGCGGCTGGAGATAGAGGAAAAGGCATTGCAAGCCTTGCTGGATATGGGTTGCAAATTCTCTGTGCCATTGAAGATTTGCCCGGTAAAGCCGTCCGGGTGGTTTAACCTGCGAAAGCGCGTCTTCCCCAAATGTACCAAGGTGTGGCACGACAGGCGTATTCCCAAAGGTTGGGATGTCTCCATTGCGGAAGTTCCAGATGTGGGAAGCGGGCGCATGAAAGAGGTGTATATGCGCCATTTCAACGTGAAGCCGCTATACCTGGGCACAATAGACCGCCTGCGCCAAATGTACATAGGCATTGAGTATGACGAAAAGGCCATACAGGAACAGCCCATACAGGAAAGCAGGCGACTTTTCAAGTACATCAAGCAGATGGCAGACATAGCAGCCGTTGCAATAATCAACAATCCCTGTGTCGCCGACAAAGGCGACAAGTCGGCCAAAGAACTGTCCAAGTTCCTTATGGAACACTTGACGGTCGCACGCTTGCAGAAACTCACAGCCATAATAGGCCAGATGATGAACCCGGCGGGTTTTACCAGCTCTATCCGATTGATACGGGAAGTCGGAACGACCAAACCCAACCCCGAAGCACAGCGGGTAGAGTGACGGGCTTAAACAGCCCGTGGGGTAATCGCGGCGAACTCATGCGCAACTATGGGTGGACTTATGATTACTTGCTTTGGGGCATTTCTTGGCTCAACTTGCAACTGATGATAGCGGACGCGCCGCGCACAAAGGAATTGCCGACTGACGAAAACGGCAATGTCATTGACGAAACCAAGGTTGAGCACAGGGAGTTGAAAACGAAAGAAGATATCAAGAACTATATCAAGGGAATGTTATAGATGGAAAATATAGGCGGTGGATTAGGTTTCAAGGCTACGCTTGACATAGACGATTTCAATGTGTCGGCACAGGCGATGGAGCGACATATTAAGGATTTCTCCAACACGGCAGCGCAAGAGGCGGCAGCGGTTGAGGATTCCTTCCAACAGATGGCACAGAAAGCGGGGCAATACATTTCGTACTATCTGGTCGGGCAAGGCATGAATAACCTTGTCAGCAGCATTGTGTCTGTCCGTGGCCAGTTCCAGCAGCTGGAAATTGCCTTTGGCACAATGTTGGGAAGTGAGGAAAAGGCAACCGACTTGATGCAGCAAATGGTTGATACGGCTGCAAAAACGCCTTTCGACCTCATGGGAGTAGCCGAGGGCGCAAAACAATTACTCGCCTATGGAGTCAGCGCCGAGAAGGTAAACGACACGCTTGTAAGGCTTGGGAACATTGCAAGCGGCCTGTCCATTCCGCTTAACGATATGGTCTATCTGTATGGTACAACCATGGTACAGGGACGCTTGTACGCACAGGACGTAAGGCAGTTTACGGGGCGTGGTATTCCGCTTGTACAGGAACTTGCCGAAAAGTACCATACCACAGCCGAGGGCATAAACGAAATGGTTTCGGCTGGCAAGATTGGTTTCCAGGATGTTGAGGAAGTCCTCAACAAAATGACAGATGCGGGTGGCCAGTTCTATCAGTTGATGGAGAAACAAAGTTCTTCGCTGACAGGACAGATTGCCAACTTGCAAGACGCGTGGGACAGTGCGCTCAATAGTTTTGGCGAACAAACCGAGGGCGCATTGTCGGCTGGCATACAAGGCGCAACATACCTTGTTGAACACATGGATGATGTTGTGCGCATACTCAAATCCGTTGCTATTGCATACGGCTCTGTAAAGGCGGCAACCGTGCTTGCAAGTGTAGCCACGAAGGGTTACACGGGAATTGCCGTGCTTGACAACGCGGCACGGACAGCCAAACTTGCACTGATGAAAGCCGAAGCCACACTGACAGGCAAGGTAGCCAACCAGAAAAAGGCTATGGCAGCAGCCGAGATGGCCAATTATGACGCACTTGTAACAACACTCACAGCCGAGGAACAGGCGGCAGTGGCGAAGCGAATGCGCGTAGCAGCCATTCAAAGCCTGCTCACAGCACAACAGAAAGAATATCTCTCCAACCTCAATCTGACTGCTTCAAGCGATGGCTATGAGGCGGCAGCCGTTGGCGTAATGACGGCAGAGCAACGCTTGGCTTTGTCAAAGCAGAACCTCACAGGCAAGAGCGCAGCATATAGGGCAGCAATCGTTCAAGAGGCACAGGCTAAGATGGCAAACCAAGCACAAACGGTTGAGGCTATGCGTTCTGATGTAAAGGCGGCAGCTCGTAGTGTGGAAGCAGCAAAAGCCAAAGCCATTGCAGCCTCGCAAGCAACTGATGCAGCACGGCGTGAGGTATATTGGGCGCAACAGTCTGGTGATGCAACAGCAATAGCAAGCGCAAAAAAGAAACTTGACGCAGCAGTGGATGCGCAAGCAGCCACACGCAAGGCGGCACTTTCGGCACAGACGGACTTTTACACCAAGAAAAAGCAATTGGAGGCGGCTACGACACTACAGGCTCGTACAGCCTCAATTGCCGATGCCGGCGCAAAGACAGCGCAAACGGCGGCAACAGGCATACTTTCGGCCGCAACAACGAAATTGACGGCCGGGATGAAAGCGTTGTGGGCGGCAATGGTCGCAAATCCACTTTTCGCTATCCTTTCCATTGTCGGCTTGCTTGTCAGCGCGTTTACGCTGTTCGGCAAAAAAACTGAGGAAGAAAGCGATGCGATGAAAGAGTTTGAGGACGGGACAAAGAAGGCCACAGACAAACTGGATTTGTATTACACCATCCTAAAACAGTCCGAGAATGGCAGCAAGACCCACAAGGAAATGCTGGAGAAAGTGAACGAAATATGTAAGGAATACAACACCACACTGCTTGACGAAAATGACACTTTGCAAGAGCAGGAAAAGAAATATCTTAAAGTAAAGGCGGCTATCCAAGCCACGACCGCAGAAAAGATAAAGGCGAAGAATGTCGAGAAAGAGGCAAACAAGTTGAACGAGAACAGCAACGACAACTATAATTCCTTTGATGCGCGCTTGAACCATGCGGAATATAAAACGGGCAAGACAAGGACATTTGCCAGTCACGGTGAAACTTATGAGGTGGAGATAACCGAAGCAGCCGAGAACATACAAAACATGGCTCCCGTAATTAGGGATGCGGTGCGCAGCTTAGTGGAGGCTGGTGCAAAAGAGTTGGCAACCCTGTCTGGCGATGATTTCACAAGGAAGTACAACGAGATTGTGAATAATATTGTTGCTGGCACAAAGGAGGGCACACACGCAAGCGACAAGGAAATGGAAGCCTTTGCGTCCCAACTGAAAGAATACCTCAACAATGAGGTCAGGGATGTACGCGCGTTTAATGATGCAATTGACCTTGCAAGCCGGAACTTGGACAATTTCCGTGCTCCAAAGGACACTGCCAATGTGGATATAACAAAGATGAGCCTTGAAGAACTACATGAACTCGCCAATAAGCTCAATGGCAAAGAGGTGAAGATTGATTGCAAGACTTACGGCTTTGAAAACGCCCTGTCCCTGTTAAAGGCGGTGAACAATGAGATAAACAAGCAGCAAAACAACCTCAATACGGAAAGTGGCATTGGGGCAGAAATCCAAAAACTCAAGCAACTAAGAAGTGAGGCGCAACTTGGCAGCAAGGCTTGGAATGATTACAACAATCAGATAACAAGGCTACAGGCACGCTTAGACAGCGCCACCGGGAAAAACCGCAAAAGTGGCAGCGGCGGCAATCGTGGTCGTGGTGGGGCAAACGATGCACAGCGCAATGCCGAGAATTTGCGCCAAAAGCAACTTGACGCAGACAAAAGGCTTGAAGAGGCGAGAATTGCAGCCATGGAGGAAGGGTATGGGAAACGCAAGGCACGGCTTGACCTGCAGCACAAGCAATCACTCCAGCAGATAGACAAAGAGGAAAAGGAACTTGCCGATGCACGAAAGAAAGCGGGCAAGGGTGGCCTTACAACTGACGAAAAGGCGAACTTCCAAGAAAGGCGCAATCTCGAAAACACAAGTTACACCCAATCGCAAAACAAGTTGTTTGAGGGCGAACTTGATTACAAGAAAAAGCAGTACCAGCTGTATTTCCGTTGGGTGCAGAATATGGGCAAGAAGGTAGCCGACAAGCAGTTTGAAAAGTTGCTGGCAGATGGCGATTCTTACAAGCAATATGTTGAGAATGAAATCGCCAAACTTGAAGGAAAACGCAAGAATGGCACTCTAACCGAGGGCGAGGGCAATTACCTTATCTCGCTCAACACACAGAAAAGCGAGTTGAACGGTGAAACCACAGCACTTGAAAAGTTCAAAAAGCAAGTTAGTGATTCTATCGGTCAATGCCAAACTCTTGCTGAAAAGATTGAAGCCGTTGCAAGAGCCAAGGAAAAGTTGGAGAATGGCGAAAGCGGTATTGTAAGCACAGATGAACGGGCAGAGGCAAGTCTTAGTCTGTCACAACAGGATGCGGAGTTGCAAAAGGAACTGCA
>ERZ808274.400-NODE-400-length-22785-cov-9.380466_pt1 | contig 22785 bp, 17 predicted proteins | sample MGYA00521277_ERZ808274 | MGnify/ENA primary metagenome ERZ808274 (study PRJEB31516, sample SAMN03275597) | gut metagenome | biome: mammalia-associated habitat; material: feces | host: Papio cynocephalus | place: Kenya | collected 2012-07-28 ... | reverse complement strand
AAGGATGAGAACGGCAAGTTTGTCAGAAAACAGTTGGAGGTAGACTTTGTGGTGAACCGCCCTCCATACAGAGTGTATATCCAGTCGACTTTTCACATGCCTACGCCAGAAAAGGAACAGCAAGAGCGACGTCCTTTATTGTCAATCAATGACCACTTCCGTAAGATGGTCATTGTTGGCGATGATATTCATCGTAAGGAAGATGAACTTGGAGTGTTGACAGTTGGGTTGTTGGATTTCCTGACCGATAAGGAATTGTTGGAACAAGGTTAATCCGTAATCTTGGATTCCGCCCCAGTCCTTCCGCAAAGTCAACGGCATGACCCCCTCCATATACCAGAAGCTCCTCCGCAAGGGAGGGGAAAGAAACGAAAAACCTTAAAATAACCTTGATATGAGAAAACTATTGTTTATGCTTCTTAGCCTCTTGCTCTGCGGGATGGCACAAGCACAGGAGAATGTTGAGATTACCCTAAACGACGGAAAGGTGGTCAAGGGCACCACAAAGACTCTGTTCATGCTCGACGACGGCGACGCCGTAGTAGTCAAGACGGCCGGCGATGGAGAAAAGAAAGAGTACAAATCCACGGAGATACGCCGCGTGAAGTACTACGACACAAAGTCTAAAGAGTGGATCGACTTCGTGCCGATGATGGCGCAAAAGACACTGCCGACCGTGTGGAACAAGAACCCACAGCCCTATAAGACCCCGATATTCCTCAGCCCGGTGTATGAGGGGGAAAACGTATCGGCCTACATACACTACATTTCCACCGTGACCAACACCAAGACGCTGCACCTGGAGGGCACCAACTACGTCTTCTACTTCAAGGTGAAGGGCGAGGACGTGGCCAAGGGCTACTGGATGGGGAGCAGCATCGGCGCGAAGATGCTGCTCAAGATAGTGTTTAAGCCCTATCCCGTGATGAAGGAGACGGTGTCGAACCTGGACACAAAGGAATTCGGCAAAGACCCCGTCTCCCTGATAAGGACCTTTGACGGCCTGCTGAAATAGGAACCATACCGCACCGATAGGACGGCGGCGGATGGCCTCCTCCGCCCGTCCGCAGCCGCTTCCCACCCCAGCCGGCCGCCGGATTCCGCCCCAGTCCGCTGACGGTCCCGGCCCGAAGGGCGGTTGGGGATGATGATTATTTTTTGGAATACTGGAATGTTGGCCTCTCGGCAATCCATTCTTTTAATGGGACATTGTTCCTGTCTGCGATTTCACAGCACATGTCCAGCCACCCCTCATAGCAATCATTGCCTCGCAATATCCTTGGGTTATATTCAGCTATCAAGTCCAGCATTTCTTTTGTAGGATGCAGGAGCAAAGCCTTTATCCTGTCAGCGTATTCAACTATGGTGCTGAAAACTCTCGCGACAGGAGTTGCCATGGGCTTGCCATTTACCTTTGTGATTTTGCCACCTGCCGAATACAGGTCTCTGATATTAGGATTTACCACCTGATAGTATGAGCAAAGCCACAATGATGTATTATTGTATTTCTTTGCCCTACCCTTTGGGTCAAGAGATTCTGGAAACAATACCATGCACTTTGCCCTAATGTCTTTCTTTGCCTCCGCATCCAATGTAGTCCATAGTCTGATATTGAAAGGCTGCCCTTGGTCTATGTTTTCCGAGGTTATCCACCAGGGCATTTCCATTTTTCCACTTTTTATGGCTTCCTCTCGGTAGTAACGTCTTACTTGCAAGATATTGTCATCAGATTTCCTAAACGTGTCGTATTCAGTTCCCATCTTTGAAAATATGGTCTCGTTTTTATTCAACTCCATATTTATCAAGTACCGGGGAGAATGGGTTACGGCAATGTCGTAAAGGACGTCTTGGTAGGGGCGGCACTTGAATTGAGGAATATCGCCCCCCAATTTGCCGAACAGCATATAAATGTCTTCCACATCTTTGATTCTCGTTGTCTCTACTATGCTACTTCCAGTAGAAGTCCAAGAGTCTGACACAGTAGACTTTACCTCTATCCCATAATATTTTTCCGCAAGGATATCCGGGAATTTGTGGCCAGAGATCAAAAAGATTTCATCAGGATTGAACGGAGTGTTGCCGCACGCCTCTTTCACCTTGTCCACTGAGCATTGCTCAAGCGCGCTGGGAGAGATGTCTCGGTAACGCCCAGGGGTTGTCCTTGCGTCCTCATTCATCATCTGCTCCGTTTTGCCCATCAATGAGGCAAATGCCTCATGGGCAAGCGAGATGTCCCTTTTGCGAATTGCGATGATGTTGTTTGCTTCGTAATCCATGTTAATCAAAGTATAGGTTCCAGATGTCTTGAAGTCTTCTTGCTATATTGTAAGCCAGCATGGGTGGCACGGCATTGCCTATTACCTTGTATGCCCCCGATGGGCTTACGGCATACCGCTTGCTATTCTCCTTGTATCTTACGAAGAGATAGTCGGGCGGAAACGTTTGGATCAAGGCGCACTCCCGCGGGGTCAGCCTCCTTTCTTTAAGGCCAAGGCTGAGCTCTTCCACATTCTTTCCGCCATGCGCTAAGGACAATCTGCGATACTCAATGTTGCCATGGTGCTCCGAGCGTATGGTTGGCCCCAGTCCCCAATAGTTAATCTCTGTTTGCCCCTGCGCTCCATTCCCCAGGTATTTAGCCTTGGAGAAATACTTTTGCGACAGGTCGTGGCTGTCCTCTGGCTCAGGCAAGTCGCACAATACATCTTTGCATGTTACCGGGCGGCGCAAACTTGTGTCATGCACATTGAAGTCATGTGTAGGCATTGGATAAGGGTTATAGTCTGATGGAATATGCTCCTGCTCTAAGGCCTGTAGAGCATCACGATTTAACGCAGAACGCTTGATGCCTATGAAAATCACGCGTTCGCGTGATTCAGGAACTCCATAGTTGCCCGCATGGAGCACTTGTGGGTCGAGCACGATGTAGTCATTGCCATGGGCTGATGAGAAATCCTTCTGTATGATGTCCTTCACATCTCCCAAGCTGACCAAGCCTTTCACATTTTCAGCTATAAACATTTTGGGCTGGACAATGTTTATTACTTGTCTCATCCACATGTACAATTTGCCCCTCGTTTCTTCGGAAGGTAAATTTTCATCACGCTTTTCCCCATTATGTGAGACTCCGGAATCAAAGCCCTTGCGCTTTCCTGCCACGCTGAAATCCTGACACGGGAATCCACCGGTGACTATATCCACGTTGCGGGGAAATATATCAAGCCCTTTTTCTTGCATCTTGACCAAGTCGACAATGCTCTCAAGATGGTATATGTCTGGATTGATGCTGAACCGCGACATATAGCTCAGCCAGGTATTCCTCGCCTCTTCCAGAATATCGCAGGCGAAAATGGTACGAAACCGATTCCTTCTCAGCAGCGTCCAATTCTCGTTGAGTTGTCGCTCAACCCAATCTTCATTGGCAACTGAATTTTTGTGGCACACAAAACCTCCCTCGAACCCCAGGTCCATTCCCCCGCATCCAGAGAAAAGGGACAACACCCGGAGCGTACTTTCCTCTTTGCGCTCATTGTCACCATTATTAAAAAACAAATCGTATTGTGGCTCAGCCACAAGATCTGAGTATTGTTCCATTGGGGGATATGGGTTCATTTGCCGTGCCATCATCGGATAAGTTTACTGCAAAGGTAAAAATTAAATGAAGATTTAGCCCGATTTTCGTGTTCTTTTATATTTCCAGAAATCAAATTTATCTCCGGCAATCGGCTTGGAGCGATCCCCTACCGGCCGCCGGATTCCGCCCCAGTGCGCTGACGGTCCCGGCCCGAAGGGCGGTTGGGGTTTAACATCTTTATATTTGTTTATACTTGTATAGCTTGCGTGTTTCAGGGAATTGGGGTAATTTTGCACGCTTGACAAAAGAAAGCTAATAAATAAAACATAAGTAAACTATGATTTCAAAGAAACTTGAAGCAGCTATCAATGACCAGATAGCAAACGAGTTGTGGTCATCTAATCTGTATTTGTCCATGTCCTTCTTCTGCGCCAAGGAGGGATACAGCGGCTTTGCGGCTTGGCTGGAGAAGCAGTCGGTGGAGGAGCGCACACACGCTTCCATGATGGCAGACTTCGTGATCAAGCGTGGCGGCACGGCTAAGGTGGAGACCGTGAAGGACGTCCCGTTCAGCTGGGAGACCCCGCTGGCCCTGTTCCGCAACGTCTACGAGCATGAGTGCAAGGTGTCTGAGATGATCAACAACCTGCTGAAGACAGCCAAGGAGGAAGCCGATTTCGCCGCCGAGGACTTCATGTGGCAGTTTGTGCGCGAGCAGGTACAGGAAGAGGCTACCGCTGACGACATCGTGACCAAGGTGGAGAAGTTTGGCGAGAGCGCCCTCTACGACTTGGACAGCACGCTGGGCAAGCGCGAGAACTAATCCTCGTTGACGCATCGGCTCGTTTATTCCTACATGCAGGCGGTGGCAATCAGAGTGGTTGCCACCGCCTGCGCTGGTCTTGCACTTTATCGAAGTTTAATCCGTTATTTTCTGCACTTTAGCAAGGTTTGCCCTTCAAAAGCATGCATTTTATCGAAGTTCTGGCCATCTATAGTCTTGATATTGAGGAAAATATCATATCTTTGCATAAGATAAGCTGCACTTGGCAATCAGAGAACAAGCTCTCATTGCGCTCGTTGGCATTATCTTTGCATAAGATAAGCTGCACTCGGCAATCAGAGAGCAAGCTCTCATTGCGCTCGTTGGCATTATCTTTGCATAAGATAAGGGAAGTGCATGTGCAAATTTAAAATATAAATGAATGGAACTCAACGACTATCACAAGAAGACAAATGCAATAAAAATGGAGTCGGTGGAATCTTGGAGCAAGCTGAGGTTGTCGCGAGAGGAGTGCTCGAATCAGTTCAAGCGGTTGCGGGAACAGCGACTTGCAAGGGAGTGCAAATCGCACAGTTAGCCAAGTGGGCAAAGCAAAACAGCCATTGGCTTGACATTAAGCAATTAGGCAGTTATGAAGACAGAGGCTCAGAGAATGAGGTATATTTGTCTTCAACGGACAATAATGTGTATAAGCTAAATGATTTCAGATATTCAGACGACAATCTTACACCTTTTTTTGAACGTATAAAAGCCCACAATGAATATTTTCCCTATTGTGCATATTCGCTTGTAGGCTTTTCTGTCAATCTTAATGGTAAAGTCTGTGCAGTACTTCGTCAGCCATACATCATTTCGAGCCGAGAGGCAACGGAAAAAGAAATTGCTACAGAATTGGTAAAGTTAGGCTTTAAGCCACAGATGAATGGTGAATATTACACAAACGGCGTTCATGACATATTTGATGCTTCACCCGGCAACGTGTTGGTTGGTATTGATGGTAACTTGTATTTTATAGATACCATTATTTATAAAACAAACGTCAACAATATTTCCACTTACCGTAGCCAGTCCCCGAAATATTCAAAATAGCATCTTTACCCTATCGTATGCTCCGCCAGATGTTTATATGAACATCTGACGAAGCAGATTTTACCGATAATGCCATTTGCGCCATATACAAGAAAACCATCTTCCGTTGATTCTGTCTAAAGATATAGTTTGAGGCTGATATATTTGTGCAATTTCACCCAGATGTACAATGTTGCCATTCTCTATTTGTATATGACCGATTGGAGTGTGCAGCCCGATATGGTCATCGGGCCGCGTCTGCTTCTCACCTCTTATGGTGGGTTCTATAAATTAGCTTTGTCAGATTTTGAGGCTATTTTCGGCTCAGAGCGTCAGCGAGTGAGGAAGTATAGCGGGCTATACGACCGAACGAGGTGGCGCTCTGAGTCGAAAAGAGGCCAAAAGATGGCAAAACGTAACCCTTCATCATTTATACCTTTTTTGGGTGGTAATTTATAGAACCCACCTTATAAGACTTCTTCTCCAAAGCGCTCGGTAATATCGTCTTTTACATCTTTTCGGAGAGAGCATTCTCCGAAAGCACCGCGACCAATGTGGGTCACGCTGTCGGGAAGCGTGAGGTTTTCCAGAGAAGAGCAACCTTCGAAAGCACTGCCGCCGATGCTCGTCAAGCCAGAGGGGAGCGTGAGGACGGCCAGGGACTTGCAGCCAGAGAAAGCCCAAGCGCCAATGCGCGACACACCAGAGGGGAGCGTGAGGCTGCACAGAAGCCCACAGCGAGAGAAAGCATCATTGCAGATCATCTCTACCCCATCACGGATTATATAATCGCCGGATAACCCATAGGCGCACAACAGCTTCTTCCCGTCCAGGCTGTATTCCACTCCACGATCGTCAACGACAGCATGTTGACGGTCCTCCACCATAGCTTTGGTACTCCATCTTTGTTCCATTGCCTTAATCATTTATTATGCATGAATCAAGATGAAAACGCAGGTGGGACAAACTGAAAACTTGTTAATAAAAGTGCATGGGTTGTCGTGTGACCAGAAAAAAAGAATAACTTTGCATGGACAAGGCGTGCATGACGATGGCGGTACACAGCCGTTGTTATCGCACACAGCCTGGTATTCAGGTATCATGGCGGATGATATATCTCGCCATCAACGTATATTTATAACACCTTGTTCGCAGCCACCGCCACCGAAAGTCGTCCTGGCGCAGGACATTATGAGCCGAACGGACGCACATAGGGCGCGGGGCTGACGGACAGGACCATGCAAAACAAAAGTAAAATGGGTAAATTCTATTCCGCGCTCCTGCTGCTGCTCTCGATGGCGGCAGGCGCAAACGCCGACGTACAGCCGCCGGTGATCAAGGCCCCGGGACAGTACACGGGCCGCTCCTTCGTAGCCAACTGGGCCGGAAACGGCGACGAGCAGTATCTGCTCAGCGTCTATAGGCTCAGCGACAATCAGACCAACGTGAGCGAGGACTTCAGCAAGGTGAACCAGACCGACGGCAAGATCGACGCCTCCAACACGGGGCTGCCCGAGGGATGGGACGTGGACATCGCGGCCAACGGATCGAAGGACGTGGTGTACTACAACGACCGCAACCACATCCTGCTCGACGCCAACGCCGACAAGGTGACCACGCCGGTGATCGTGGGCGGCAACCTGTCGAGCTTCGTCATCAACGCCAACCTCGTCAACGCCGACGGCATCGCACAGGACAACTCCTCGGTGTTCTACGTGAAGGTGTACGACAAGGCCGGCGACCTGGTCACCTCCGGACAGATAGAGGCCATGTACTTCGCAATGCGGCAGGACTTCGACCTCGCAGAGGCGTTCGGGTACATGCCGGCCAACATCGGGAAGGTGGAGATCGGCCTGGAGAAGAGCGACGGAAAGTCGGTCGGCGACGTCGCCATCAACTCCATCACCTATGCCTATGATGCCCCGGAGTACGTGCTCAGCGACGTCGCCACGACCGCGGAGAGCTATCTGGTCGACAACCTCGACCCGGAGCTGGTGTATTACTACTACGTCAAGGCCAAGAGCGGCGCGCAGGTGTCGCCCATGTCGGGCATCTGGACTGTGGACGAGTTCCTCCCCACCACGGCCCAACCGGCCACCGAGCTGACCAGCACGTCCTTCGTGGCCAACTGGGAGTACCTCCCGCGCTCGGCCGGCTATGTGCTGCAGCCCTACCGCTACGACGTGGCGGAGGAGTCGGGAGAGAAGGAAGTGCTCGGCGAGTCGTTCTCAAAGTCGCACTCGGGCACCGTCGACGACCCCGTCACCTCGGTGCCGTCGCCCGATGAGCTGACCGACAACCCGGGATGGACGGGCAGCAACCTCATCGCCGCCGACGGCATGCTCGGGGCCAACAGCGGCCGGTTCCCGGTCAACATGTCCTACGTCCACTCCCCGGAGATGAACCTCTCGGGCAATGGCGGACGCTACACCATCCGCGTGAAAGCCCACGGCACGCCGGGCGACCAGCTCAGCATCTACCACGTGGGCTACATGGTCGACGGCGCGCTCAACATACACAAGCTCACCTTCGACGACAACGGCAACGTGGACGAGACCTGGCAGATGGACGACGGCGACGAGCAGACGGTCCTCTCGTTTGAGGAGAGCAAGCTCAAGCCGTTCCTGCTCGACGAGGTGCGGGTCTCGATGGCGGTGGAGAAGGGCGACACGAGCATCGTGAAGCTCGACGCGGTGGACGTCAACGACAGCAAGACCACCTCCTACCGGCTGGACCATCTCAAGGAAAACGCCACCTACAGCTACACCGTGCAGGGCTGGCGCACGGACGAATACGGCAACCGTGTGGAGTCGCAGATTTCTGATCCCGTCTACGTGAGGCTCGCCGACGCCACCGGAATAGGCGCCGCGCCTGCGGCGGAAGGACAGCCCACCGTGCGCATCGACGGCACGACCCTCACCGTGGCGCTGCCACACGACGCGCCCATCTACGTGTTCACGGCCGACGGCGCTGCCCAAAGGGTGCTCCAAGGCAAGACCGGAGAGAACGTCCTTTCCCTCGAGAGCGGCCGCGCCTACATCGTCAAGGCCTACGGCTACGCCTTCAAAGTGGCCGTAAGGTAGCAGAGGCCGCCCCACCCCGCACGGGGAGATGCGGCTTTTAGCACACAAGCAGGGGCTGCCCCGCGACCGCAAGATGTGGTCATGGGGCAGCCCCTGCGCTATTATTGCTTGCTGTTGTGCTGCTTTCTTTCTATTGGCGCAACATACATCTTTTACGATTGCGGCATCGATTTTTTATGCCAGCGCCATCATTTCTTTAGCTTCTGGTATTCCGTCTTGGTCATAATACCTTCTCTGGCTTTATCCATATTTTCGGCATCTTTGTAGAAAATCCAATGTTTTAAGTTTCATTAGAAGACTTTGTGCGGTTTCCTTGTTGCAGTCGCTGGACGCGCTTTCCTCATAGTCTTGTCGGTCACGAAAATAGCTGGACGTGCATGGTTTCAAGTTCCTTCTCTGATATGTCTGTTTAAAGTTCTTCCTTCAGCTCATTGTATAAGTCCACAGGTCCCAAGTGCCAGTATTTTGTGCTTTCTGTCGACAATTTCTTGTATAGTTGTGAATGATAGATACGGCTGATGGCATCCGTAAGGCTTATGCCCTTGTCTTCCGAGAGCCAAGGGGCAAGCCAGCAGATTTTCAGCGGCAGAAACATATACAGGTTGTCTTGTGTTACTTTTGCGCTCATCATTCTATTTTTATTGAGTCAACAAATCTAAGGGCATGCAGCGATTTCTCCGTGTGGAAAAGATACTGGTCGACCAGTTTATATGTCTTCAGTTCTTGAATGAGAGTCGGCATACTGATGATGCCGCCTTCATAGAGCATGAACTGTGTGTAAACGCTGTCGTCAGCCACAGGACCATACACGATGTCGTAATCGTGCTTGAACTCTTGGTCGGAACGGTTTCTTCTCACAAAACTCACCCATTCCTCCGTAGGCTTCTCAAAAAAGAGTGATTTCAAATTCTTGACGACATTGTCATCCAGTTCATAGACATTCACGTAACCGACCGCAACTCCTCTGTCGTCCATTCTTCTCTTCACCCATCTCTTGGCCTGCTCGTATGAGGTCGTTGCGTAGAAACCAGAACCATGGTCGAGAGAATGGCTCGGATGGCGTATCTCCGGACGCTTCACTTCCTCAATACTCCCATGGTATATCTTGCTCATTTTCTTCTTCTGTTAATCATCTCGTCTATTTCCTCAACCAACCATTGACCGCCTTGTGTGTGAAGCACATCGTAAAATTCGCAGAAATGCTCCGAAATGCCATATTTTTCAAACAAATCCGCCACGTCTTCAGTAGCCATACTCTTCGCCTTGGCGTATTGCTCTATGCAGAATGACAAAAACATAGCCCTGTCCTGCTGATTTTTATTCGTCATCGTTGTTCTCCTTTCTGTGGCTCAACCGGTTTCCCTCGCCTTATGGGGGTAACTTCCTATTTATATTGTATTTTGCCATACAAAAATAATAAATTATTGCGACATTCTATGATAGAAGGAGAACTTTAAGCTTTTTATAGGGCGAATTTAGCTGCAAGGACTTTAGAAGTCGTTTGTAGCACTTGTTTTTCCTCTTGTTTTGCCTTTCCGTGACATACTTTTTTCCGCACCAGCCGTTGCCAGCGCAAGGAAAGGAGGATAATGCAAAAGAAGAAAGCTGTGTAAAGCGCAAGAGCACAAGGAGACCATAAAAAGGAGGAAAGGCGGCTTTTAGCACACCAGCAGGGGCTGCCTCGTGACCGCGAGATGTGGTCATGGGGCAGCCCCCTGCGCTATTATTGCTTGCAGTTGTGCTACGATTTTTTATGAGCGGGGCATCGTCTTCTCACGATGGGCGCATTGATTTCCTATGGCCGCGCGGCGGTCTGCCGCCTTCTCGGCCTACAGGTCGCCGCATCCGCAGGCGGCCTCGCCGTAGTCCATCGCCTTGCGCTCCCCGCGCAGCACGGCGAGGGCGTTCTCCGTGAGCGCCTTCATCTCGTCCTGGCCGGGGTAGATGTATACCGGGGCGATGAACTCCACGCGCTCCCGCACGCGGTCGGTGATGTATTCGGAGCGCGCCAGGCCTCCGGTGAGCAGGATGGCGTCGACCTTTCCCTTGAGCACCGCGCCCTCGGCGGCGATGCACTTGGCCACGTTCCAGATCATGGCGTTGAGGATCAGCTCGGCGTGCTTGTCGCCGTGCTCTATCCATCGCTCCACCTCGATCATGTCGTTGGTGCCCAGGTGGGCGATGATGCCGGCCTCTCCCGAGACGCGCTTGATGAGCTGGTCCTGCGTGTAGCGTCCCGAGAAGCAGAGCCGGATGAGGTCTGCGGCGGGCAGCGAGCCGGCGCGCTCGGGGGAGAAGGGCCCTTCGCCGTCGAGGGCGTTGTTGGCGTCGATGGCCAGCCCGCGCTCATGGGCGGCGATGGAGATGCCTCCGCCGAGGTGGCAGATGATGAGGTTCATGTCCTCGTAGCGCTTTCCCTGGGCCTTGGCGTGGCGTCGGGCGATGGCCTTCTGGTTGAGGGCGTGCCAGATGCAGTAGCGCGGCAGCAGGGGCGAGCCGGAGATCTTGGCCTCGGGGGCCAGCTCGTCGACCACGCCGGGGTCGGCCACGAAGCTGGGGCAGCCCACCTCGCCGGCGATCTCGTGGGCAATGATGCAGCCCAGGTCGCAGGCGTGCTGGTGGAGGGCCTTGCGCTGGTCCTCGACCATCTGGTCATTGACGCGGAACACGCCCGACTTGACGGGCTTCGAGAGGCCGCCGCGGCCGATGATGGCGTCGAACTTCACCTCCAGGCCGTGCCTGCGCACCTCCTCCACGACGAGGTCCTTGCGCATCTCGTACTGGTCGGAGATGCGGCGATACTTCTTCAGCTCCTCGCGGGAGTGGTTGATGGTGGCCTCGAAGATCAGGCTCTCGTCGTCGGAGACGGAGATCTTCGTCGACGTGGAGCCGGGATTGACGGCTAATATTCTGTACATTTTGGTAGATTGTTGCTTATGTTTGGCAGGGAGCTTTCCCTTACTTGTGGGCCATGGCGGCCATGGCGATGCTGAGGAACTTTGCCTCGGGCGAGTCGCCGCGCGAGGGCACGACCACCGGCGCGGTGGGACCCTGGAGGATGCCCGCCGTGACGGCGCCGCAGAAGAGGGTGATGGTCTTGTAGAACACGTTGCCGGCCTCGATGTCGGGCATGATGATGGCGTCGGCGTCGCCCTCCACGCAGGAGTCGAGGCGCTTGGCCTTGAGCGCCGCGGGGGAGCAGGAGGTCTTCAGGTCGAGCGGGCCGTCGATGCGGCAGGGGCCGTAGAAGCCCTCCGCGGCGCGCTGCTTCTGCGCCACGTAGTCGCCCGTGCAGGGGAAGTGGCGCTCGTCGACGTGCTCGGAGCAGTGGATCAGCGCCACCCTCGGCTCCTGGATGCCAAACTGGCGGCACAGGGCGGTGACGTACTTGATCTGCTCCGTGCGCTGCTCCGGCGTGGGATAGGGGATCACGGCGGCGTCGGTGAAGAACAGCAGCTTGTGGTATTGCGGCATCTGGGCCACGGCGATGTGGGTCAGCACGTTGCCCTTGGGCAGGATGCCCGTCTCCTTGTTGAGCACCGCGCGCAGCACCTGGTCGGTGTTGATGAACCCCTTCATGAGCACGTCGGCGCCACCCTCGCGCACCAGCGCCACGGCCTTCTGCGCCGCCTCGAGCTTGTCGGCCGTGTCCACGATCGTCACACGGTCCATCAGCGGGCCGTATTGCGGGTCCTGCTCCACGGCCTCACGCGCCCCCACCATCGTGGCGGTCACGAAACCGGCCTGCAACGCGCGGGCCACTGCGCCGCGCGTGGCATCGTCCTCGGGCCACACCACGGCAAGACGCTTCACCACCCGACGCTCCGAGAGGTGGGCGAGAAGCTCCTCAAAGTTATGTATACTTTCCATCCAGTGTTGTTCTTGTTCTGTTAATAGTGTGGGCAAAGGTACGGATTTCCAACGAAACAAGAAAATTTTTTGCATATTTTTTAGCCATGGCCGGCAGACCGCCCAGCCATCCGGAGCAAGAGACGGGGCTGATAGGGTAAAAGCGGTAGGTATAGTAGGCTTGCTTGGCTTGGCATGACAGGCCTACTATGCCTATTATGCCTAATATGCCCAATAGGCCCAATAGGCATAATAGGCATAGTAGGCCCAAAGGCCAATGCCCCCAAAAACAAAAAAAACTGGGCAGCCCGCCACGGCACTGCTGCCGCCCACGGACTGCCCTCTCCCGATGGCCCTCTACATGCAGCTCGTCACCCCGAGCGTGGTGCAGATGGCGCTCACCACCGACAGGACCAGCTGGAGGATAAACTTCCAGGTCTCCTTCTTTGACTGGCTACTCATCTTGCTCTCTCCTTTCTTCTTTGCAGCGCGGGAGCTTTGCTCCCGCGCAAGGTCAATCCCCAACCCGCCATGAGATCTCATCGGGAAAACGGAAAAATTCCCCGTTTCTTCCCGATTCCGGCCTATGGCCGATTGGGGGGTATTACTCGTTGCCACTCTCCGCGCGCCGCGTCAGGGCATCTCCTCGCCCCCGCCGCTTCCTCCGGTGCCCTCACCCGAGCCGCCGCCAGTGCCGCCGCCGCCGGCAGCCTCGCCCGAGGCGGGCGCGGTGTAGTCGGGAAGCTCCTTGACCACCGTGCCGGCAAGGAACGTGCGCACGTGCCTTCCGTCGGCGCCCACGCGCGACACCGGAAGGAAGAGCAGGTGGACCGACTTCACGTTGCGCGCCACCGAGAAGTCCTCCGCCTTCTCCACGCCCGTGCTGCACAGCCCTATCTTGAAGGTGCCGAAGCCGTCGAGCTTCACCCGGTTGCCCGCCTGGAGCTGAAGGGTCATCACCTCGACCAGCTCCGAGAGCACCGCACGCACGTCCGACCCCTTCACCGAGCAGTTCTGCTGCACTATCTCGGCTATCTTCTCCAGGTTCACCGTCTGCGGATGCGCCGCGCGGGCATACCAATAGTCATGCTTCGCGCCCGAGCGCTTGTTCTGATACAATCTGTAAAACACTGCCATAATTCTCTCTCAGCCCCTCCCGCCCATTGTGGCGGGTCTTTCGCGAGGCCAGCTTCTAAAGGTTAACGTTGTGGGTCGCGCGACCCGTGTCTTTCATGGCCGCCCCTCCGCCGCCAGGCAGACCGGGCGGGCGTATCCTGAATACGGTTGCAAAGGTACGCATTGGCGCGCCCGATTGCAAGCCGACCCACGATAAGGATGGGGATATACTTCCACCAAGCCGCCCTTATCGACTGCACAAGCCGCCCCCATCAACTCAACAAGCCGCCCCATCGCCTTGTCTATCCCCCCAGACGCACACGGCATGATAACCCCACGACACAACCGACCCTTTCCCACGCCATCCGCAAGCCGAAACGACGGCCAAGCGGCAAAATCGCAAAAAGCGCACCACTCTGCCCGCCACGGCGGGGAGGGGGTAGGGGGTGGGGCGCTGATGGGACGACGAACGGTGATCAAGAGGGGTGACTTCAGCGCGCGTCTTAGCGCGCAAAAATCTTAGAAAAAAACTTCAAAAACGACTTTTCTGAGACATAGATAATCAGTAGTTAATCAATAGATATAATTAGAGGGGCGCGGGAGAGCCTGATAGTCAGATAGTTAAGTCGATTATCGTCGACAGATTGGTAACATGTCTACGACAGATTGGTAACATGTCTACGACAGATTGGTAGCATGTCTACGACAGATTGGTAGCATGTTTGCCCCAAACGTCGACAGATTGGTAACATGTTGAGAATTTATTTTGACAAAAATGGCGCGGCATGACAGGATATTTACAAAAACGGTACTTTTGCGCTTATTTTGCCCTATCTACCCCATGCTTCGACCTATGAAAAGGTATTTTTCTGCCCTCTGCAACCGATTGGATAACAATAGGTTGCGGCAAACTTCGACAAAAAGGTAACATGTTTGGCGAAATGGATTCCCTCAAAGTACGACATTTTGGTAGCTTTTTGAAAATTCAGTACATTTCTCCTGCCCTCCCCGCCCCCTTCACCCTTCCGTCCCGTCTTCTTCCTCCCCCCTCCCCTACCCCACCGCTTTTCCGTCCCTACTTTCTCGTTTTTCCGTCATTTCCTTCCCGTTTTTCCACCCCTTCCCCCTTATTTTCCGCTTCCACCCCCCTCTCCTTTCCGGACGGCTTCCAGTGCGCCGGACAGTCGGCGGATGGGCGGCCGAAACATGCTACCAAAGTGTCGTACTTTTTGTAAAATGGATAAATAAACATGCTACCAAAGTGTCGCAGTGGGCATCGTATCGCCATCAGAAACATGCTACCTAAATGTCGCAGTTGGTGGAAATCGGCTGGCGAAACATGCTACCAAAGTGTCGCAGATGGCAGGGATGGACGGGAAGAACATGCTACCAAAGTGTCGCAGTGGGTGGGATGGACGGGCAGAACATCCTACCAAAGTGTCGCAGATGGCAGGGATGGACGGGCAGAACATGCTACCAAAGTGTCGCAGATGACAGGGATGGACGGGCAGAACATGCTACCTAAGTGTCGCAGTTGGTGGGAATCGGGCGCGGAGGTGGAGCAAAATCGGTGCGAAGGGGGTGAAAAATCGGCGGAAATAGCACGGAAGGCAGCGAAAATCGAATGAAAACAGCGGTAAAAGCCCTGTTTTGTTCTGATTTTTCAGACCACAAGATAAAATAAAGAGACAAAACAAGGGATAACAAGGCTTATAGAAACACTGCGGTCACAACATCTATATATCTCATTATCAGTACATATACGACAAAAAATGAAGTAAAGCACAAGCGGTAAAAAAACATTTCACTTTTTTGTCGAAGTTCCCTTGCCTCCCCTTTCCCCTCCTCCGCTATTGCGGCCCATCCGCCTCCTCTCTGCAGCGTGTCCGTCTTTCCTCCCCAGCCCAATCGCCTCCTCTCTGCAGCGTGTCCGCCTTTCCTCCGCAGCCCAATCACCTCCTCTCTGCAGCGTGTCCGCCTTTCCTCCGCAGCCCATCCGCCTCCTCTCTTCAGCGTGTCCGCCTTTCCTCTGCAGCGTGTCCGCCTTTCCTCCGCAGCCCGACAGCCTTCCCTCCGCCATACCGCCTATATCGCATCCTAATTCAGCCGCTATCAGCCCGCCATCCAGCCCCTTTCACGACGCAATAGGGGCTGTATGGCAGGCTGGCGGGGGGATGGCCCGATCCACCCTTTCCGCTGCCTGCTTCGGCATCCTGCTGCCGCAAGAGCCTCGCCATGGGGCACTGTGCCTCCAGCACAATAAGGCAATCTGCGCGAAACAAAGCAGCAACCAGCGACAAAATCTTATGACCGATTGGGGATAAAAGCCTTGTCGAGAAATAAATTCCACCGAATGGGGTGAGTTCCTCAGATTTTATGCTTACCTTTGCCATATGTCAGATGCTACTTATTTGAATCCTTAACAGCTTTAAGGTAAGTGAAATTTCTGACATATGAAAGCATAGGACAACTTATTGTTATCCAACGACTTGCTTTTGTGGATAATTAAAAGTCTGGAGTATTACGAATTTAAAAAATAATAAAACTTGCAAGCGAATATGGAAAAAGCCTATTTTATGAATATTCGAAGTCAAATTCTATCTCTGCTTGAAAAAGCAAAGGAGGAAGTAGACATAGCGATGGCATGGTTTACTAGCAGCGAACTTTTTGCCTCTATATTGTCTTGTATGGAACGTGGCGTTAAAGTACAATTGGTATTGCTTGACGATCCAATAAATTTCATGGAGTACTCCCCAGACTTTAATGAATTTATAAAAAAAGGAGGTACACTAAAGATAGCCTATCCAGATGAAGGCTTTATGCATCATAAATTTTGCATCATTGACGGTAAGTATGTAATTACTGGCTCATATAACTGGACGTATTATGCCGAGATGAAAAATATAGAGAATATCATCATTACCGATTATCCTTCAGTTGTCAGTCAATATCAAGAGGAGTACCAAAGATTAAAAGACCAGATTCCAGTGGTTTCTGAAAGTCCTAGATATCAATGGTCTGATATAGAGGAAATGGAAGCTGTTGACTTTCCCGAGTTGAACTATGAGATAGAGCAAATAGCGAATGTAAAGCATTTCCCTCAGCGCCAGATAGTTCAGACTGTTTCATCTGTTACGATTACAGAACGTCCTTTACAAGCTGTATCCAAATACGGAATCGGGCTTCATGTTGATGATGGGCAAGAAATCTTAATACCACAAAGACACCCATTACCTTTTATAAGTGAGCCAATTACTATATACAACAATGACAAGAATATAGTTTGCGCAATTTACAAAAAAAATGGGAAAGTTGAAGGTCCCCTTGTACAAGAGAATGTTGATGATATTACCATGGGGAATATAGGGCAAGAAATACGAATTCGGTTTACCCTTCACGAATCTGGGGATTTAATAGGTACTATCCAGTGTATTGAAACTGGCAAAGTTTTTGATATTAAGAAACACAATCCCGATTTGATTGACTATGTTGAATGACAAAGAACTAAAAAAGATTGTAGACGAAATTAATGCTATATATGATGATTTGCACGCTCTGTCTAATGACACGCTGCGAGAATCAATGCAGTTGATAGAAGAGAATATAAATCATGCTTCAAATCAAGATGAAGCCTTGAACAAACATTTGCCTAAGGTATTTGCTTTGATTAAGGAAATAGCCCGGAGATTATCGGAAGGTGACATTGTTGTAACATCAAATGACAATGACAAGAAGATTGTTGCTCAAAAAAAATATGATTTCATAAGCATTGAAGGAGAGAAAGCGATTTACCACAAAAAATGGACTGCAGCAGGCGAACCTGTTGATTGGTGCATGGTACACTATGATGAACAACTTATGTGTGGTTACCTTTTGCATCATGGTTACGCTGCCGAAATGGCTACAGGCGAAGGTAAAACATTGGTTACGACCCTCCCAGCATTACTCAATGCGCTGTCGCATCGTGGAGTTCATGTTATGACCACCAATTCTTATCTATCTATACGTGACTACGAGATAACACGTCCGATATATATGTTTTTCGGTTTCAGTGTAGATTGTATAGAAAAATACAACAGGAAAGATATGTACCACAAAATGGCGTACGACTGCGACATCACTTATGGTGCAAATTCAACCTTTATATTCGACTATTTGTATGATCATCTCGCAATGAATCCTAACGAATGTGTTCAGCGTAAATGCCATAATTTTGCAATCATCGACGAATTGGATTCTATTCTTGTAGACGAGGCTACAGTTCCTTATATTATTGGAGGAAATGCTCCTGATGATGAGCACAAGTTGTATAAAGAAATGAATGCACTTGTGAAAGATATCATTGATTTTGGGAGGGAATACTATACGGCTGATACCTTGAAGAAAAATGCTTCGTTCACAAAGAAAGGAATTGAATGCTTAGCGAGAAAGACGAATATTGAAAACCTTTTTTCTTTTAAAAAGCAATATCAGGTAGAATCATTCAATAAGCTCCCAGAAGGAAAAAAGACAGATATCATTAAGTTATTGTCCATACAGAATGTCCTCTCTCAGCTTTTATTAGCCTATACGGTTTATAAGAGAGACGTAGATTATATTGTTGAACAAGACAAAATTATAATTGTAGATCCATATACAGGACGCAAGAAGCCGAAATCTAGATGGGAATACGGATTGCATACCGCTGTAGAAGTAAAAGAAAACGTAACCCAGAATCCCGATTCGTTTTCAATTGCAACAATTTCCGCAAAGAACTATTATAAGTTATACCGAAAGATTTCTGGTATGTCTGGAACATTGTTACAAGTAAAAAACGAATTACAAGAGCAATATGGACTTGGATTCCATAAAGTGCCTACACACAAGCCGGTTATTCGAAGAGACTGGCCAATAAAGGTCTTCAAAACAAAAAAAGAAAAGGACAATGCCGTTGTTATACAGATAAAGGAAAACATCTTAAAAGGTCGTCCTTCTTTGGTCGGTTGCAAAACAATCCTTCATTGTGAAGAAATATGTAAGCTCTTGGATGCAGAAGGTATAGCATATAACACGCTAAATGCCAAGCAAAATAAAGAGGAAGCCATCATAATTTCTAAAGCAGGCTTTGGAAATACGGTTACCATTGCGACGAATATGGCAGGTAGAGGTACAGACATTAAGCCTTCGGCAGATGCGTTGCGCAATGGAGGGCTGATGGTGATTGGCTGTGACTTGTTTGACTCGCTACGTGTAGAGCGGCAATTACGTGGGCGTACAGGAAGACAAGGAAATCCAGGAGACTCTGTATTTTTCGTTTCAATGGACGAAGAACTCATGCAGATTCTGCCCAAAGAGGATTACCAAGGAATACTGTCAACTACGGATATGGTCCATTTTCAAGATAATGCAGTTCTTTTTTTTATAAAGGCCCAAGAAGAAAAAGAAAAATATGACTGTGAGATAAGAAGGCACGTCTCGTTAAAAGATGACACAATTGCGCCTTACAGAAAAGAATATTACGAACTTCGGAATGAAATTTTGTTCAATCAGTACTCAACTGAATCATTGATAAAGCAAATTATAGAGAATGTTCATGGCGACATCAATCAAGTGTATGAACACTTACAACTTATGCATGATTCTGTATGCGAACTTATTGACCGTACTCTCCACAATGATTCACAGAGTAAAAAAATAGATATTCCATGTTCAGATAATAGACATCTCTATACGATAGAGGTCAGTCGGGAACAGAGCGATTATCTGCAGAAAACATATTTCCAGTCTGAGATGTTCCGGCAAACTATCCTTCAAGTATATGACAAGCGATGGCAAAGGCTGATGAATTATCTATTGCAAGATTTGGACGACTATGAAATCAGCCTACTTGTCGAGAGATATAATGATATGCAAAACGAAATAAACGAGATTGTCTATAGTAGATTAACCCAATCAAAAGTTGTATTTGACAAAGGATTGAAAAAAGTTGAACATACTTCTAATGTCCGAAATTCCAAAATATTGCATAAAACTGATTACCCATTGGATTCACCCTGTCCGTGTAAAAGTGGTAAAAAATACAAAGACTGCCACGGTCTAAAATTATTCAACCGTGGTAGCCGTAGAAGATGATATCTCTCATTATGCGTACGTACTCTCGAATGGAATCAGTTCTTGATTCAGAAATAAGAAGAATGACAATGTTCCTTCGGGGTTACGTACTGCAAGTATGGGATTGTTTGTATTAACATTTGGATTCAATGCCTTGTTCTCTATGGTATAAAGTGCATCTTCAGAGAATGTTCCCGATTCTGCTCCGGAATACACAAAATCACCAATATAGTCAATAATCCCTTTGGAAGTTTGAAAAGCATGTTCGAGCTGTTCTTTGGCATATTCTGCAGAAATTATGTGTGTAATCATTATCTGTCTTCCGTCGGCACTGTAGCTACCCAAGACAAAACCAAGAATTCCATTTTCAGCTTCAGGTATATCTTCACCATCCATCATGGTTTCAGATCCAATGGTCAAAGTTATGTCATGTCCTTTAAGTTTGTAATGAGTCAATTGGTCTGCAACAATACCTCTTTTGTCGTAAGATAGAATTACAGAATGCAAATTGTTTGACGCAATCCCTTCATTGAGTCTGCTGACGGCCATATTTACGAGTGTTGCAATGCTTGAATTCGTAGCCAGAAACGTAGGGGAATAACATCCGGTATTTTCCAAATAGAAATTTTTCGTGTCCTGTTCTATTTTTGACAAATATGCCTTGCGCAGTTCAAAGGGGTTACCATCGCAATTTGAAAACATTAAAAGGTCCTTTGCGTGATTGGTTATACAGAGACTTACAATGTCTTTGTCGGATATTGCATAACTGATAAAATGCAATAATTCGTTACTACTTGTACAGTCGATAATCAAATCGTAGTCCGCAATTTTTGAAAGGACTGTCTCTTGGCTGTCATAGTTTATATTACTATAGAAATCCCCTCCCATATACGTACGATGATTATTAACTGTGTAATAGTCTCCAGACGCTTTAATTTCTTCTATACTTACAAATGGATTTATCTCTGCCAAATGTTTTTTTATAGTCCTGGCTTTATTTTCACCAGTATCTTGAATCCGAAACGTACTTCTGCAAATATTTCCAGGTTCCACCAAATCATTGTCCCAGAGCCCGATTGCAGTAACGCCACTTCTTGCAAGAGACTCAGCTAGCATGGAGCCAATGGCACCCAATCCAACAATAGCGATTTTTCTGTTACGTAACGAATCAGAAAACACACCTCTTCCAAAGAATTCTTTTTCTTCAATAGTTTGTGAGAGACTCAGATTTAATCCGCACGCATAAGGACGATGCAGTATTTGCCAACAGATTCCAATGTCAATATATTCATCTTCGTATTTGATATGATCTCTTGCTGTTTGACACAAATACCAAGTAGTTTTTTCGCTTTTTCGAATACCCAATGCAAAAAAATGGAAACAATGTTGAGCTATTTCCCATTCTGCTTCAGCTTCATCTGCCTCTATATCATCATCCATAAAAGAAGCTACAAAGCCATGGTTAGCTTTTATTTCTTTAATATGGTCCTCACTTATTTCCTTTTTTAAAATAGACTTTTCTTTGTCATCAAGTTGGCGGAGAATAATCCTATTGCAGGAGTCAACTTTAAACCTACAATTATCTTCTTCTAAAGATGCAAGAACATTGTCCAACAGCCGTAAAGCAGCCTTTTCATCGAAACTTTCTATACGTTTTGTCCCAAATGGTTGCCACTCATATTTTAAGTTTATTTCAGGCAATACATGTTGCATGGCATCATTATCCCATCCGTAATATTTTCCCAAAGCTATTACATCTTGAAGGACTTGAGATTCTGAAGGGAATCCATCAACAATGATATATGGCAATTTGTAATTTGCTACCTCCTTATTTCTTACAACATATAAACGATTGTGGCTTTGTATACAATGAAAGTATCCCGTACACTTTTCTTTGGCGATTTCCTGGTTGCCAATAAAAGTCAAAATGGCATCTTTGCGGAATTCATTCATTTCATCAACATTCTCCCATTCATACGCATTCGCTCTTAATAATGCGTTTGCAAATTTTGGGTCTTTGATGTTCGCTGGAAGTTCTGGACGTATCTGGCGTTTAATCCATTCGCGCAAGCGATAAAGTTCCAAATCCAACTGGTTTTCAGCTGTTTCCCCAAATGGGGTGTTCAAACAAAACCAGTCGCCGTATTGTATCTTACCAGTGTGGATAAGATGTGGATACCCAGATAAAGACCTTGTACGGAATGTCAGATTGTTATGAGGAAATGTAGTTGGAATTTCAACACGAATCGTTAAGGGGTGAATACACTCCTTCGCTTTAATCATACCGACGTATAAGTCTAATTCGTCTTTATCCTTTGACAATTCAAACTTCTGAACTAATTCAAAATCATCTAGATTATTGAAATAGTCGGTATAAAATTCTTTATCTTTATATTCAAACATTATAACCCGCTTTATTACGCATATCCTCTTGGCGAAGGAGTAGATGTGTTCGGAGTATTCACCGAAATCTTATCCTGTTTATTTGTACTTGTACTTTGAGGTCTCTTAAAAGAAAGGCCTGTCTTAATGCCATCAAATGAAGGTCTGTTTGTCATATCTGATGTTTCTTGTCTTAATAACTTAAATTAGCAGGCTTTTGATTTTATATAAATGCAATTCGTTAGAAAACAATAAATTACCCAACGTCTGCATATGTCAGAAAAATCACTTACTTTAGTGCTGCTAAAAAACTCAAATAAAGAATATCTGACACATGGCAAAGGTAAATATAAAATATGAGAAACTCACCCATTTCGGTTGAAATTATTTAAAATTTATTTCAGACTGGTAATTCTAATAGCCTTTTATGGATAATAAGGATTGCTGTCATCCACCACCTTGGGGTCAATGTAGTCAAGCAAGGCATCAGGCATTCTCAATCTGAATTATTGCAAGTAAAACTGACTTTGCACATTGAGCCGATAAGTGAGCCGATAAGTGAGCCGATAAGTGAGTCTCTGTCCAATCGACAAATAGCCATAATGAAGGCCATTAAGGAACAACCTTTCCTTACAAGGGATGAATTGGCTAAAAAGATAGGGGTGTCCCTTGCGACCTTAAAAAGAGAAATAACAATTTTGCGAAAGAAGTGTTATATCGGTCGTGATGGCAGCAATAAAAATGGTCAGTGGCTGCTTTTAAAAGATAGAGTGTAAACCAAACTGTGTCAGGCTTACAATAAAAGTAGGTGGACACAGTTTGTCTTATACTCTCGGACG
>ERZ808274.399-NODE-399-length-22796-cov-5.286355_pt1 | contig 22796 bp, 20 predicted proteins | sample MGYA00521277_ERZ808274 | MGnify/ENA primary metagenome ERZ808274 (study PRJEB31516, sample SAMN03275597) | gut metagenome | biome: mammalia-associated habitat; material: feces | host: Papio cynocephalus | place: Kenya | collected 2012-07-28 ... | reverse complement strand
GCCATTAGATAGGAACAGGCAATAAGACGAAGACTCTTCCATCTTTCTTCTCAATAAATAGAATTTGCACACATGGAAATAACAGTAGAATATTTAGAAAAGGCTTTTGACCGTTGCAACCAGCTCTGTTTTCAAGGGCGTTTGCCAAGGCCGAGACTGACTTTGTCAAAGGCCGTCACACGGTTGGGATGCCTGAAATATGCCATGGAGCGCAGGCAGGGGAGAACCCTGCTGCACAGTTTCAGCATCTCTATCTCGACGGCTCATGACCTCAGTGCCGAGCAGTTGGACGACGTGATCATCCACGAAATGATCCACTATTTCATCGCTTACCACGGTTTAAGGGACAATGCGCCGCACGGACGGATCTTTCAAAGCATCATGGAGAGCATCAATCGGGAGTATCACCGGCACATACGGGTGGCCGTACATCAGGGGGATAGGACGGCCGTCGGCGTGGATGGGCAGGACTCTGGGGCGTGGGGAGAGCTTGCTGGACAATGTAAGCGGCAGCCCCCTTACTTCGTAATGGCTCTTCAGACCCTGGATGGCCACTACTACCTTTCGTCGGTGGCAGCCGCCTCGGTGGAGGAACTGAGGAGGAAGGCTGGCAGTCAGAAGCACTTCAAGCAAGTCTGCTGGCTGGTGAGCGAAGACCCAGTGTTTGGCAACTACCCCCGTGTGAGGACGTTGCGCGGTGTCGAAGTGCCCCGTCAGGAGTTTGAACGGGTGGTCAAGGCGGCCGCTCCGCTTCAAGATGCGTGAGACAGTGGGCTGGAAGGCGCTGCAATAGGGCCTCTATTTGTCTTGAACGGATTTAGCTTGTCATTTTTTTTGTGAATGAAAACATGACAAGCTAAATCCGTTCAAGGCATTTTCTCTCTAATGTCCGATTTGCATTTAATATTGGTGAAAAACAGCCGCGAAAGTCTTTTTTTAACCATTCCTTAACTGTAAATTGTTGATAATCGGAAAAATGTTCGTACCTTTGCACCCCGATTATGGACTTAGCTGACCTCCATATAGACCTGAAAGGCTTGGAATATGGCCGCACTGAGCGTACGCTGAGCCTGGACGATGCTTACTTCGAGGCGATAGATGCGCCTGAAGTGAGAAGGGGAAGACTTTCTGTAAGGATTGGTATCAATCGCACTAAGCAAGACAACTTCCTTCTCGACTTCCACATTACGGGCTTCGTCACAGTCAGTTGCGACCGGTGTCTGGAGGATATGGAGCAGCCCATCGAGGCTGAGGAGCACCTTGAGGCTAAGTTTGGTGAGGAAAGCTCAGAGGATGACGACTGTGTGACGGTGGCCGAGGACGAAGGAATACTCGATGTCGCATGGCTCATCTACGAGTTTACGGAGCTCGCCGTCCCCGTCAGGCACGTGCATGCACCTGGAAAATGTAACCCTGCCATGATACGATTGCTCGAGGAGCACTCGGCCGTCCGAAGCGGAGAGGGAGACGAGAAGGCCACAGACCCGCGCTGGGCAGCGCTCGCACAGCTCAAAAACAAGAATTAAAAAGAACAAAAAACAGATTAAAGAATTATGGCACATCCTAAAAGAAGACAATCGAAGACTCGCACTCTCAAGCGCAGAACCCATGACAAGGCTGTAGCTCCCACGCTCGCCGTTTGCCCCAACTGTGGCGCTTATTATGTTTATCACACCGTATGCCCCACCTGCGGCTACTACCGTGGTAAGCTGGCTGTGGAGGTAGCAGCTGCCGAGTAATCTCATTATCCTTATTATAAATGGAGAAGATAAACGCAGTCATCACCGGTATCGGCGGTTATGTGCCCGACTATGTCCTCACCAATGAGGAGCTTTCGCGCATGGTCGATACCTCTGATGAATGGATCCAGACGCGCGTCGGCATCAAGGAGCGGCGCATCCTCACCGAGGAAGGGCTGGGCACGAGCTATATGGCTCGCAAGGCCGTAAGCCAGCTGCTGGAGAAAACGGGGGCAGACCCCGACTCCATCGACGCGCTTATCGTCGCCACGACCACTCCCGACTACAAGTTTCCCTCGACGGCATCCATCGTTGTGGGACGGTTGGGGATGCACAATGCTTTCGCCTTGGACACATCGGCGGCTTGCAGTGGCTTCCTCTACACGCTCGACTTGGCCACCTCGATGATAGAAAGCGGGCGCTATAAGCGCATCATCGTCATCGGAGCCGACAAGATGTCGTCCATGGTCGACTATACGGATCGTAACACTTGCGTTCTCTTCGGCGACGGAGCGGCCGCAGTACTCGTTGAGGGTACGACGGAGGAAGGGGTCGGAATGCAGGGCTCTTACTTGCGTACCGATGGCAAGGGACTGCCCTTTCTGCACCTGAAAGCTGGCGGATCGGTATGTCCCCCGTCACAGTTCACGGTGTCGCACAAGCTCCATTACATTTACCAAGAGGGGCGCACGGTGTTCCGCTACGCCGTGACGGAGATGGGCAACGACGTGGGTGTCATCATGAACCGCTATGGCTTGACACCCGATAAAATTGATTGGGTGATTCCTCACGAGGCCAACCGGCGCATTATTGAGGCCGTGGCAAAGCGTGCGGAGATACCCCTCGACAAGGTGCTCATCAATATCGATCACTATGGCAACACGTCCGCAGCGACGATACCGTTGGCCATGTGGGACAATGAGAAGCTGCTGAAGAAGGGAGACAACATAATCTTCACGGCCTTTGGGGCTGGCTTTACGCATGGTGCGTCCTATTACAAGTGGGCGTACGACGGCGAGTCGGCGCAAATCTCAAAGTAATAGCGGCTTCACATCAAAATGTCTTGGGTCCAGAGCGTGAGGCACAAGGGGAGAGAAGAGGCTTTCCCCGTGGTCTGACGCTCTGGACTTTTTCGTCTACGGGGAGTTGATTGCCCCGAGACTTGAGGGTGGAAGGGACGCAAGTTGCCCGGGAGGCTTCGGGCGGACATCCTCATTGGCGTGTCGCGCCATGTCCAACTAAGCGGCGCATCCGTTAATTTTATTATTCGTCAATCCATATAATCATGCAGCACAAAGCAGGATTCGTCAACATTGTGGGCAACCCCAATGTGGGCAAGAGTACCCTTATGAACCAGCTCGTGGGCGAGCAAATCAGCATTGCGACCTTCAAGGCGCAAACTACCCGGCACCGCATCATGGGCATTGTCAATACGCCGGAGGCACAAGTGGTGTTCTCCGACACCCCTGGTGTGCTCAAACCCAACTACAAAATGCAGGAGATGATGTTGGCATTCTCGGAGAGTGCGCTCGCCGATGCCGACATTCTGCTCTATGTAACGGATGTCCGCGAGACCCCAACGAAGAACATGGACTTCTTGGAGAAGGTTTCCAAGCTGGAGATACCCGTCATCCTCCTTATCAACAAGATTGACGAGAGCGACCAAAAGCAGCTTGGCGACCTTGTGGACACCTGGCATGGGCTGCTCCCTAAGGCTGAGATTCTGCCCATATCGGCCAAGAACAAGTTTGGTACGGATATCCTGATGAAGCGCATCTTGGAGCTTCTCCCTGAGAGTCCGGCCTATTTCGACAAGGATCAACTTACGGATAAGCCCGCCAAGTTCTTTGTGTCTGAAATCATACGCGAGAAGATTCTCCGCTATTACGACAAGGAAATCCCCTATTCCGTGGAGGTAGCAGTAGAGCGCTTCAAGGAGGATGACCAGCTGATTCGCATCAACGCCATCATCTATGTGGAGCGCGACAGCCAGAAAGGGATCATCATCGGCCACCAGGGACAGGCATTAAAGAAGGTCTCGGCAGAGGCGCGCAAGTCGCTCGAACGCTTCTTTGGCAAGAAAATCTTTCTCGAAACCTACGTCAAGGTCGACAAAGACTGGCGCAATTCCAACCGTGAGCTTCGCCTTTTCGGCTACGACCCGCAGTAGGACGTACTCCTTTCTCCGTCACTCGGAAGCACTTTCCACTTCTTTTCTTTCCGTCTCGCGCGCAGCGGGCGGAGCAAACGGAATCTATTTGCGGCCCTAACTGTATGCAGGGCATACTCTCGCCATTTCAAGCGAGGGCCGAAGAATGTCAAACTTCAGTAATTAAACAAACATCATGGCAAGTTTAGTAGCAATCGTTGGCCGTCCGAATGTGGGCAAGTCAACGCTTTTCAACCGCCTTACCAACAGCCGTCGCGCCATTGTCAGCGAGACAGCAGGCACCACCCGAGACCGTCAGTACGGCAAATGTCAGTGGAACGGGCGTGAGTTTTCCATCGTCGACACCGGCGGATGGGTAGTAAAATCAGAAGATATATTTGAAGACGCCATCCGCAAACAGGTGCGTGTGGCCACCGATGAGGCCGACCTTGTGCTGTTTGTGGTCGACAACGAGACCGGCATTACGGACTGGGACGAGGACGTTGTGCAGATTCTGCGCAGGACAAAGGTGCCCGTTCTGCTTGTCGTGAACAAGGTGGACAACAGCGGACGGGCCTATGAGGCGGCTGAGTTCTACAAGTTGGGGCTGGGCGATCCCATCTGCATCAGCGCCATCACGGGCGGAGGCACCGGCGACTTGCTTGACATTATCCTTGAGAAGTTGAAGGATGTGCCCGACGAAGTGGTCGACGACGACCTGCCACGCTTTGCGGTTGTGGGCCGTCCGAACGTCGGAAAGTCGAGCATCATCAACGCCTTTATCGGTGAGGACCGCAACATTGTCACCGATATAGCAGGCACTACGCGCGACAGCATCTACACCCGCTACAGCAAATTCGGCTTCGATTTCTATCTGGTCGATACTGCCGGCATACGTCGCAAGAACAAGGTAAGCGAGGATTTGGAGTTCTACAGCGTGATGCGCTCTATCCGTGCGATAGAGAACAGCGACGTTTGCATCCTGATGATTGACGCTACCCGTGGCATCGAGGGACAGGACATGAACATCTTTCAGATTATCCAGAAGAACAAAAAGTCGCTTGTCGTGGTGGTCAACAAGTGGGACTTGGTCGAGGAGAAGAGCCAGAAGCACATCAATACCTTTACCAATGCCATCCGCAGCCGCATGGCACCATTCTCCGATTTCCCCATCATCTTTGGCTCGGCACTGACCAAGCAGCGCATTTTCAAGGTGCTCGAGGCAGCCAAGGCCGTCTATGAAAGCCGAAAGATCCGCATCGGAACCAATAAGCTCAACGAGGTCATGCTGCCCATTATCGAGAATACGCCACCTCCATCCACTAAGGGAAAGTACATCAAAATCAAGTATTGCTCGCAGCTGCCCAACACGCAGATACCCTCCTTTGTGTTCTATGCCAACCTGCCGCAGTACATCAAGGAGCCTTACCGCCGCTTCTTGGAGAACAAGATGCGCGAGCACTGGTCGCTCACCGGCTCTCCCATCAACATCTTTATCCGTCAGAAGTGATGCCGAAGTTTCCTACATTCCGTGTCCGCCGTGTCCTTCAGGGATTGGGCGGGCTGCTGCTTGCCTTGCTGCTGTGGGCTTGCTCGTCCAAGCCGGCGGGCATAGACCAGGGCGATCTCGCCGCAAGGGCAGCCAAAATTTATTACGACAGCTTGGCGGCAGGCCGCTTCGGCTGCTTCTACGATGGCAAACTGAAGGCTGATACCGTGCCCGAGAGCTACCGCAGGCAGATGATGGCGTTGCTCAAGCAGTATGCTGACAATGAGCTGGAGCGGCACAAGGGCATCGACAGCGTCCGCATCAGCGGCAGCAAGTATGACGAGCGGACGCAAACGGCCGACGTTTTCCTCACCCTTGTCTATGGCAACAAGACACGGGAGCAGGTGATCGTGCCGATGGTGAGGCGCGACACCCTGTGGTATATGCGTTAGAAAAGCGGCGCGGTTTGCCCCGTTGTGCGTAGATATGCCCAGAAAGACGGCCTGAAACCTACGAAAGCCCGCCGCCGGCAAAACGGAACACTCCTCGCATGGAGTACCGTTTTGCCGGCGGCGGGCTTTCGTTTGATTCCTATTTCTCCTCCATCTCCACCTCTTTGACCTTCTTGAAGAGGTCGGAGGCGAACACTAAGTCGTTGAGTTTGCTGTTGCGCGAGGAGATGACGGAGTCTTTGTCACCCTGCCATTCCTTCCTTCCGTCGGCGATGAAGACGATGTTCTCGCCGATACCCATGACGGAGTTCATGTCATGGGTGTTGATAATGGTCGTGATACCATACTCCTTGGTGATGCCGGAGAGCAATTCGTCGATGACGAGGGAGGTCTTCGGGTCGAGCCCCGAGTTGGGTTCGTCGCAGAAAAGGTACTTCGGGTTCATGACAATGGCGCGCGCTATGGCCACGCGCTTCTGCATACCACCCGATATTTCGCCCGGAAACTTGTTGTCAGTCCCGCCCAGGTTGACGCGCTCCAGGCATTCCTGCGCCCTTCGTTCGCGTGCCGTGGCCGTCATGTCGGAGAACATATCGAGCGGAAAGCGTACATTTTCCAGCACGGACAGCGAGTCGAAGAGGGCGGCACTCTGGAAGATCATGCCCATCTCGCGGCGCATCTGCACGCGCTCGCGCTTCGACATCCTCACAAAGTCGCGCCCGTCATAGAGCACCTCGCCGCTGGTTGGGCTCAGCAGCCCCACAAGAATCTTCATCAGCACGGTCTTTCCCGCGCCCGACTGTCCGATGATGAGGTTGGTCTTACCGTTGTCGAACACCGCGTTGATGTCGTGCAACACCGCCTTGTCGCCGAAGGACTTGTTGATATGCTTGACTTCTATCATGGGTATCTGTAGTTTTGTTAGCTGAGCAGCTGGGTGAGAAACACGTCGCAAAAGAGAATCAGCACCGAGCTGTTGACCACTGCCGCGGTGCTCGACTTGCCCACTTCGACCGACCCTCCGTCCACAGTATAGCCGCAATAGGAGCTGACACTCGTGATGATAAAGGCATAGACGAGGCTTTTGATGATGCTTGTCCACAGAAACCAGGGGATGAAGTCGTGCTGGAGTCCTGCCGTGAGGTCCGCGGGCGTGATGATATGGCCGATGTAGGCGGTGGAGTAGGCGCCCACAATGCCCAGCGCAGAAGAGAAGATGACGAGAAACGGCATGATGGTCACCAGCCCAAGAATCTTAGGGAGGATGAGGTAGTTGGCCGAGTTCACGCCCATAATCTCCAGGGCGTCTATCTGTTGCGTGACGCGCATTGTCCCCAGCTCCGACGCTATGTTCGACCCCACCTTTCCGGCAAGAATCAGGCACATGATGGAGGAGGAGAACTCCAGCAGCATAATCTCCCGCGTGGCGTAGCCTGCCACCCAATGAGGCATCCAAGGACTCTGGATGTTGACCTTCATCTGGATGCAGATGACCGCTCCGATGAAGAAGGATATGAGCAGCACGATGCCTATCGAGTCGATGCCGAGCTGCGACATTTCCTTGACATACTGCTTGAGAAACATCCGCATGCGCTCAGGGCGCGAGAAGGTGCGACCCATCAGGATGAGGTATTTGCCGAAGGCGGTGAGCCACTTGTGTATTATCATGCGACAGGTTTAGATGAAACGTTGGTGCAAAAGTAACCAAAATCCCCTTAAAAACTGCATCTTGTAGGATAGTTTTTTGACCCTTGTGGGCGATATTAGCATCTTTTTCCCTACTTTTGCAATCCAAAATCAACACAACGGATATGAGCGACAACGATAGCGAACGGCTGGTGGCGACACCCATTGAGGGCGAGGCGTCCGACGCAGAAGACGCGAAGGAGGGCCGTGCGGTGCTCCGTGCCGAGGGGCTGGTGAAACGATACGGCAAGCGGACGGTGGTGAACGATGTCAATTTCAGTGTCCGTCAGGGTGAGATCGTGGGGCTTTTGGGTCCCAACGGTGCGGGAAAGACCACGTCTTTCTACATGACCACAGGTCTTGTCGTGCCCAATGAGGGCCATGTCTACCTCAACGATGTGGAGATAACGGACTATCCGGTCTACAAGCACGCCCGAGCCGGCATCGGATACCTGCCACAGGAGGCCAGTGTGTTCCGCAAGATGAGCGTGGAGGACAACATCATGGCGGTGCTGGAGCGCACCAAGCTGACCCATGCGGAGCAGTTGGCCAAGATGGAGGAGCTGATCAAGGAGTTCCGGTTGCAGAAAGTGCGCAAGAATCTGGGCGACCGCCTATCGGGAGGTGAGCGCCGTCGCACGGAGATAGCGCGCTGCCTGGCCATCGACCCCAAGTTTATCATGCTCGATGAGCCGTTTGCTGGCGTCGACCCCATTGCCGTGGAGGATATCCAAAGCGTCGTCTGGAGATTGAAATTCCGCAATATAGGCATTCTTATCACTGACCACAACGTTCAAGATACGCTCTGCATCACCGACCGTGCCTACATGCTCTTCGAGGGTCGCATCCTCTTCCAAGGTACGCCGGAGGAGCTGGCGAGCAACAAGACCGTCAAGGAGAAGTATCTCACCAACAGCTTTGTGCTCCGCAAAAAGGACTTCCAGCTCATCGAAGAGCAGCGCAGGGCGAAGGAGCAAGAGGAGAGCGAGTAGGGCGAAAGATATTTACATCTCAGCCTTCGTTGGATATGGCGTTGCAATACCGTCCGTTTTGCCTTGCAATAGGGGCTCTATCGGCACTTGATAGGGCCTCTTTTGCGACCCCATAAAGGCTCTATGGCGAGGCAATTTTAGCGGTTTTTGAATATGCTTGATAATCAGCTAATTATAAATGCGTCGTTGATGGGATTCTTTCTGCAATTTAGTCCAAAGCTCATTTTTGTAAAGAAGTGTGATAACGAAATTTCCTTACGTTTTCAAGTCCATCCACTCCCCTTTGCAACGATAGCGCATTGTCTCCAAGGCTAAAGGTGTATAGCGCGGCATGAGGGTAACGAGCGTCTTCACACACCGCCCAAGGGAAGAGCAGCGCAAGGGGTCGTTGTGCCGATTTACAGTGGAAGAAGCCCGTCGAGACAGACTTCGTGGCACGCTTGCGGACAGTGCTTGGCAGGGAAATGGGATGCAATTCTTGGAGCAGATGAGGCCGCCCTTTGTCGTTAAAAAACATTTTTTCCCCTTTCGATTAGGAATTTGCCTAAATTATCGCTACCTTTGCAACCTTAATTGTGGACAATTTGATAATGGGACACGATGCGTCCAAGTGAACATTACGAATATTACAACAAAATAACAAAGAAATGCAGATTTCATTTGATAACCCCGAGAAGGTGGGAGGCGTGCTGACGCTGACCGTCGAAGAGGGTGACTACAAGGCAGATGTAGAGAAGAAACTCAAGGAATATCGCCGTCATGCCAACATGCCGGGATTCCGTCCGGGTCAGGTTCCCATGGGGCTTATCCGCCGTCAGGTGGGCAACTCCGTCAAAGTGGATGTGATCAACGATCTTCTGGGCAAAGGGATGCAGAAGTATTTCACCGACAACAAGGTGGCCGTTCTCGGTCAGCCGGTGGCCCATGAGGGCGACGGACCCGTTGATTTGGAAAAGGACGCACCCTATGTGTTCCGCTTCGACATCGCCGTAGAGCCTGAGTTTGACTTGAAGTTGGGCAAGGACGATAAGGTGACCTACTATGACATCACGGTCGACGATAAGCTCATCGACCAGCAGGTGGAGATGTTCTGCCGCCGCTTCGGCCACATGGACGACAAGGCAGACCACTATGATCCCACGGCCAACGACCTCTTGAAGGGCGATCTCCGCCAGCTGGATGCTGACGGCAACACCATTGAGGGCGGACTGACACGGGAAGGGGTCCAGTTGATGCCGTCTCAGATCAAGGACGAGGCGCAGCGCGACCTCTTCAAGGATGCCAAGCTTGGTGATGTCATCACGTTCAACCCGCGCAACGCCTATTCTGAGAGCGACGGCGAGATGGCCACGCTGCTGAAGATAGACAAAGAGAAGGTGGGTGAGTATACGGGCGACTTCTCTTTCCAGGTCACAGAGATTTCCCACTTCGTCCCCGCCAAGAACGACGAGAACCTCTGGAAGGCCGTTTACGGTGAGAACACTGCCATCAAGGACGAGGCAGCGTTCCGCAAGGCCATTGCCGAAGGCGTGAGCCAGCAGCTCAAACAGGACGAGGACTACAAGTTTATACAGGATGTCCGCGCCTATTGCGAGAAGAAAGTCGGCGAGTTGAAGTTTGCTGACGGCATCCTCAAGCGCGTCATGCTGGAGAACAACAAGGAGAAGGGACAGAAATTTGTCGACGACAACTATGACCGCAGCGTCAAAGAGCTGACCTGGCATCTCATCAAAAACAAGCTTGCGGAGCAGACTGGAGCCAAGGTGGAGGAGAAAGACCTCCGCGAAATGGCCAAGCAGTCAACCCGTGCGCAGTTTGCTCAGTACGGAATGTCCAATATTCCCGACGAGCTGGTTGACAAGTATGCCGACGAAATGCTGAAGAAACAGGAAAGTATAGATCCGCTGGTGGAAGCCGTAATCGACCATAAGCTGGCCGTGGCACTGCAGGATGTAGTGGAACTCGACAAGAAGGAGATTTCACTCGACGACTTCAACAAGTTGTTGGAGGCTTAAAAAAACAGGCTTTTTTAGAAAAAAACATTCTTTTTCAAGAGGCTGTCGATTTTTTTTCTTAACTTTGTGAGTGGATAATGCACGCCAATCCCATGAGTGCTGGCGCGGCAATGTCCATGGACAAGGGGAGAAAAGGTCGAGAGCCTCTTTTTTCTTGTCTGTGAAAGACAACAAACAGAAAGGTGAAAATGAACGATTTTAGAAAGTACGCCGTCGGCCATCTGGGCATGAACGGCCTCGTACTCGACGAAGTGCTGAGGGCTCAGCAGTACGTCAATCCCTACATTCTCGAAGAGCGCACGCTCAACGTGACGCAGATGGACGTGTTCTCGCGGTTGATGATGGACCGCATTATCTTCCTCGGGACAGAGATAAACGATTACACTGCCAACACGCTTCAGGCCCAACTGCTCTATCTCGACTCCGTGGACTCGGGCAAGGACATCTCTATCTACATCAATTCTCCTGGAGGAAGTGTCACGGCAGGGCTCGGCATCTATGACACAATGCAGTTTGTCACCTCCGATGTGGCCACGCTCTGCTCGGGAATGGCCGCCTCTATGGCTGCCGTACTGCTCGTGGCGGGCAAGGAAGGCAAGCGCTCCGCGCTCAAGCACAGCCGGGTGATGATTCATCAGCCCCTCGGTGGCGTGCAGGGACAGGCTTCCGATATAGAGATTGAGGCCCGGGAGATACAGAAATATAAGAAGGAACTCTACAATATCATTGCCACCCACTCGCATCAGACCTTTGACAAGGTGTGGCAGGACAGCGACCGCAACTACTGGATGACGGCCGAGGAGGCCAAGGACTACGGCATGATAGACCAGGTGTTGGTGCGGAAAGACACTGCCCAGTAAGGACTTATATCATTAAAATAAGGAGACAATATGCCTAAGAAGAAATGCAGTTTCTGTGGTAGATCGGAGGATGACGTCAATATGCTCATCACAGGTCTCAGCGGATATATCTGCGATGACTGTGTCCAGCAGGCTTACCAGATTCTGGAAACGACGGGGATCGTCGCCGGCAACAAGTCCAAGAGTGCGCCGAAGCCAGTCCGTAAGCTGGAGGAAGTGCCCAAACCGAAGGATATCAAGGCCTACCTCGACGAGTATATCATTGGGCAAGATGAGGCGAAACGGGCACTTTCCGTGGCCGTCTACAACCATTATAAGCGCTTACAGCAGCCTGCCGACGACGATGGCGTGGAGATAGAGAAGAGTAATATCATCATGGTCGGCTCCACAGGAACGGGAAAGACGCTCCTTGCCCGCACCATCGCCAAGCTCCTTGACGTGCCTTTCACCATCGTCGATGCCACAGTGTTCACCGAGGCGGGCTATGTGGGCGAGGATGTGGAGAGCATTCTCTCCCGCCTTCTGCAGGTGGCGGACTACAATGTGGCCGAGGCAGAGCGCGGTATTGTCTTCATTGATGAGATAGACAAGATTGCCCGCAAGGCCGACAACCCCAGTATCACGCGCGATGTCAGCGGAGAGGGCGTGCAGCAAGGCCTCCTCAAGCTCCTTGAGGGCACGATTGTGAATGTCCCGCCAAAGGGAGGACGCAAGCATCCGGACCAGGAATACACGCAGGTGGACACGCATAACATCCTCTTTATCTGTGGAGGGGCGTTCGATGGGATAGAGACGAAGATCGCACAGCGCCTCAACACGCATGTGGTGGGCTTCAATTCTATTCAGAATACGGCCAAGATCGACAAGAGTGACTTGATGAAATATGTCCTCCCACAAGACCTAAAGTCGTTTGGTCTTATCCCCGAGATTATCGGAAGGCTGCCCGTACTCACCTACCTGAAGCCGCTTGACCGCGCCGCTTTGCGGAAAATCCTTGTCGAACCGAAGAATTCCATCGTCAAACAGTTTGCCAAACTCTTCGAGATGGACGGCATTAAGCTCACCTTCACCGACGATGCGCTCGACTTTATCGTCGATAAGGCCGTGGAGTACAAGCTCGGTGCGCGTGGACTTCGCTCGATAGTAGAGAGTGTGGTCAACGATGCCATGTTTGAATTGCCCTCAAGGAGGGTGAAGAAACTGGAGGTTACACGCGACTACGCCGCAAAACAGCTCGACAAGTCGACCACCCTGCGTCGCCTGGAGCAGGACAAGTAGTGTCCATTGCTCCTCCTATCCTCACCGTTGCAAGGCCGTTAGGCGTTGCGGCGGGGAATCTTCGGATTTGCATACCCAAACGAACTGGACGGCAGGGATACCCACCTGCCATAGGGAACATATCAACTATTAACAATGACAGAGGAAGTAAATTTGGCCGAAGCGCTCAAGCATTTCTTTGGCTTCGACAAGTTCAAGGGCGACCAGGAGGCGATCATCCGCAATCTTCTGGCTGGCAACGACGGCTTTGTCCTCATGCCCACGGGCGGCGGAAAGAGCCTTTGCTATCAGCTTCCGTCTCTGATGATGCACGGAACCGCCATTGTTGTCTCCCCGCTTATCGCCTTGATGAAGAACCAAGTGGATGTCATCAACGGCCTTAGTGAGGAGGATGGCGTGGCGCACTATCTCAACTCGTCGCTGAAGAAGACGGAGATAGACCGCGTAAAGGCTGATATTGTCAAGGGACACACCAAGTTGCTCTATGTTGCACCGGAGTCTTTGAACAAAGAAGAGTACATAGGGTTCTTCAAGACTGTCCATATAACTTTCTATGCCATTGATGAAGCTCACTGTATATCGGAATGGGGCCACGATTTCCGGCCCGAATACCGCAAGATTCGCCATGCCATCGACGAGATAGGTGTCGCCCCTATCATTGCCCTTACGGCCACGGCGACCGACAAAGTGCGCACGGACATCAAGCGAAGTCTCGGCATTGAGGATGCCCCGGAGTTCAAAAGCTCCTTCAACCGCCCCAACCTCTTCTATGCGGTGCGCCCCAAGACGAAGGATGTGGACAAGGAAATCGTCAAGTTTATCAAAGAACACCAGGGCAAGAGTGGCATCATCTATTGCCTTTCGCGCAAGAAAGTGGAGGAGCTTGCCGAGATATTGCGTGCCAATGACATCCAAGCAGCCCCCTATCATGCGGGACTTGACTCCGAGACGCGGTCGAAGACACAGGATGATTTCCTGATGGAGAACATCAAGGTCATCGTCGCCACCATCGCCTTTGGGATGGGAATCGACAAGCCCGACGTGCGATTCGTCATCCATTATGACATCCCTAAGTCGCTTGAGGGCTACTATCAGGAGACGGGACGTGCCGGACGCGACGGCAAGGAGGGCATCTGCATCGCCTTCTACTCCTATAAGGACCTCAAAAAGCTGGAGAAATTTATGGAGAGCAAGCCCATTGCCGAGCAGGACATCGGCCGTCAGCTGCTCCAGGAGACCGCCGCTTACGCCGAGTCTTCAGTCTGCCGACGCAAGGTGCTGCTCCATTATTTTGGCGAGGAGTACCCGAAAGACAACTGTGGGATGTGCGACAACTGCGTCCATCCGAAGCAGCGCATCGAAGCGGAGCGGCAGTTGGGCATTGTGTTGCGCGCTGTCTCGGTGCTCAAGGAAAACTTCAAGCAGGAGTATATCATCGACTTTGTGAAGGGCAGACCTACCGACGACATTAGGGTTCATCATCATGATGAGCTGGAAGAGTTTGGCGAAGGCGAGGGCGAGGACCCCAAAATATGGAATCCTGTCATTCGTCAGGGACTGCTCAACGGCTATATGCGCAAAGACATCGAGAGCTACGGCATCCTCAAGCTCACCGCCAAGGGAAGGCAGTATTTGAAGCATCCGCGGCCTTTCCAGATCGTGATGGACGCCGAATTCAAGGACGACGACTACGAGGACAGCAGCGAAGACCGGTTTGGCGTGCTCGACCCGCAGCTCTACTCCATGCTAAAAGACCTGCGGCGCGACATGGCCCGCAAGCTGGAACGGCCGCCCTACGTCATCTTTCAGGACATTTCTCTGGAGCAGATGGCCACCATCTATCCCATTACCGAGAAGGAACTGCTCAACATTCAGGGTGTCGGCGCAGGCAAGGCCAAGCGCTACGGCCAGCCGTTTTGCGAGCTGATCAAGAAGCATTGTGAGGAGAACAACATCGTCCGCCCCGAGGAATACCGTGTGAAGACGGTGGCGAAGAAGTCGATGCAGAAGGTGAAAATCATACAAAGCATTGACCATCAGCTCTCTCTCGATGACATAGCGCGCGCCGAAGGACTCGAGTTTGGCGAGCTGCTGGACAAGCTCGACGACATCGTGGAAAGCGGGACAAAGCTCAATATCGACTATTATCTCGAAGACACTTACGACGAAGACCAGATAGACGACATCTACGACTACTTCATGGAGAGCGACTCCGGCGACATAGACAAGGCAATGGACGAGCTGAACGAGGACTATACCGAGGAGGAAATCCGCTTGGTGCGTATCCAGTTCATCTCCGAGATGGGCAACTAAGCCTGTCCTCGCAAGCCCGCAGCGGTTTCGATGATGGAGAAATCAGTCTCCTCGCACAGGCAGATGCACCTTGCCCCTCTGTGCCAACGGGTGCTCTTGCATGCGTTTTATGCCCAACAGATCATTCTGCCGAAATCGGCAAGAACACCATTATTTTTTCAATTCGATGCGGAAGGTAGTGCCTTTGCCCACCTCAGAGCTGCGGACAAAGATGCGTCCGTGGTGATATTCCTCCACGATGCGCTTGGCCAGGCTCAACCCCAGACCCCAACCGCGCTTCTTTGTCGTGAAGCCGGGGCGGAAAACATTGCCAATATCTTTCTTGCGGATGCCTTTTCCCGTGTCGCTCACGTCGAGAATGGCTTTCGTCTCCGTCTCCTCCACGTGGAGCGTGATGGTGCCCGACTCGCCGCCCATCGCATCAACGGCATTTTTGCACAGGTTTTCGATCACCCATTCAAATAGCGAAGCGTTGAGGTTGACCACGATGTCGTCCGCCGGAAACTCCTTCACCATGCGCACCTTCCGCGAGGTTCTGCGGTCCATATAGTCGATAACGTGGTCGAGCACGTCGTTGAGGCTTGTCGGAACGGGCTCCGGCAGCGACCCGATTTTGGAGAAGCGGTCGGCAATGAGCTGCAACCTCTCCACGTCTTTCCCCATCTCTGACACAAGTGGGTCGTCGGGATAATTCTCCTTGAGAATCTCCTGCCACGCCATAAGCGACGAGATGGGCGTGCCCAACTGGTGGGCAGTCTCCTTCGATAGCCCCACCCACACCTTGTTTTGTTCCGCCCGTTTGGAGGTGAGCAGGGCAAAAATGGCCACCACTACAAAAATCATCACTACGCCAAGTTGGATGAATGGATACCAAGCCAGCCGCTTGAGCATCAGCGAGTCGTCGTAGCAGACGTTCATGTAGTCACCCTTCACCGTGTCGCTCAGGGAGATGCGTATGCACCGTCCCGATGCTTGCAGTCGGCTGGCCATATCCGACAGGTAGCGCAAGGAGTCGGCATAGTCGTTGCCACTGATGGAAACGTTGCGGAAATCTGTCACCACTCCGTCGCGATCGGTCACTACAACAGGTATGGTGTTGTTGTCGTTCAGCACGCTAAGCACGAGGCTTAGGTCGGTGTTCTCGTCGGCTTGGGACAGCGACTTCATGGCCTGTGCCCACACTTCCATCCTTGCCCGCTCCTCTTTTGCGAGGTCGCGCGTGAGGAAGTGGGACACCACCAGCGAGGCAACCGCTATCAATATCGCAGCCGCCACGAGGATAATCTTCACCTGCCTAACCCTGTCCGTCCATTGCATACTCTCCTTATAAACGAAGTCCAAGGCTATTTTATTGCACCATTACGGGCAAAGTAAAATGTGGCCCGACCTGTTCGAGGGTGCGGCAAGGCGTGCCTTCATGGCACGTCCGACCCAGATAGGACTACGGCGTCGGCCTTGCCAATCGGTGAAGAGCAGCCAACTGGGGTGGGGTAGTATTGTCTTGATTTTTCAATACGTTTCGCAGTGTCTTCCCCTATGGCTTCCACCCGACGTACAACAGGCCATTAAGGTCGGAAGGTACTTTTTCCATTAGCTAATAGCTTGATAATCAACTCGTTGTAATATAGCCTATATTGAGCTGTAATAGAGCCCGTTTTGCGTGCTGATTAAGCCTGTATTGCAAGGCAAAAGCAGCCCTATTGCGTGGCCAACTCACCGCAATGGTCGCGCCATCACGGCGAGCAAGAAAGAACAGTGGACCGATTGTAAAATCCTTTCGCAATGGAATGGTGTTCTCTTTCCCTTCATCTTTTGCTGTGGCAGCGCATAAATCAGGGGGTTGACGCAGTGGACCAATCGGACATCAAGTCCCGTGGAGTTTTGTTTGGCCACATCTTCTTGCTCCTGTTCGTAGCCATTCCTCGAGCGTTGCTTGCTCCCCCACAATGCCCGTCTACTCGCTTCTGGCTGCCGGTGTCAGGATAATACCATGGCGATAGGGGCGACTATGGGCTTTCACTCCATTTTTCCGCGGCAACCAAAAAAATCTCCCGGAAATTTGGCGGAACGGGAAATAAGGCGTAACTTTGCATCCGCATTTCAGCGAAGGGCGTTTAGCTCAGTTGGTTTAGAGCATCTGCCTTACAAGCAGAGGGTCGGCGGTTCGAATCCGTCAACGCCCACAGGGGTGGTTCCCGTGGCTTCCTTTTAGGGGCTGCGGGAATTTTTCATTTGGCCTTTCCCTGCTTTTTTCTTCCCTCTGGGGTCATGTAGGGATGTCAGTTTGCCTGCAAAGGGGCAGCGCGTGCTGGCGGAGGGCCATCTTTTTAGGAATTTTAGTTAGGCCATTGACAGCAGAATGAAGGAAAATTCGTAATTTTGCAGCGTTTAATACATATAAAGATGAAGTTGGATACATTGACCGCCATATCCCCTATTGACGGGCGTTATCGTGGGAAGACCGAGCCACTGGCCGACTATTACTCAGAATTTGCCCTGATTCGCTACCGCGTCCGTGTGGAAATCGAATACTTTATCGCCCTCGTGGAGCTTCCCTTGCCGCAGCTCGCAGGCTTCGACAAGAAGCTTTTCGACCGCTTGCGTGACATCTACCGCGACTTTTCAGAGGCGGATGCCGCCCGCGTGAAGGACATTGAGAAGGTGACCAACCATGATGTAAAGGCCGTGGAGTACTTCATCAAGGAACAGCTCGATGCCATTGGCGGCCTCGATGCCTACAAGGAGTTTATCCATTTTGGGCTTACCTCTCAGGACATCAACAACACGAGTGTACCCCTTTCCATCAAGGAGTCGCTCCAGCAAGTCTATTATCCCCAGGTCGAAGAGCTGATAGGGCAGCTCGAAACCTATGCCGAGGAGTGGAAAGAGGTGCCCATGCTTGCCCGTACCCACGGACAGCCTGCGTCTCCCACGCGGCTGGGCAAGGAGATAGAGGTCTATGTTTATCGCCTGCGTGAGCAGCTCGACGTGCTGAAAGGCTGCAAGCTCACGGCCAAGTTTGGCGGAGCCACTGGCAACTTCAACGCCCATCATGTGGCCTATCCCCAATACGATTGGCGGGCGTTTGCCAACCGCTTCGTCTCCGAGCGGCTCGGTCTGGAGCGCGAGCAGTGGACGACGCAAATCAGCAACTACGACCATCTCGGTGGTGTGTTCGACGCTATCCGCCGCATCAACACCATCATGATCGACCTCGACCGCGACATGTGGATGTATATTTCGATGGAATATTTCCATCAGAAAATCAAAAAGGGCGAGGTCGGGTCGAGCGCAATGCCCCATAAGGTGAATCCCATCGACTTCGAGAACAGCGAGGGCAACCTCGGAATGGCCAATGCCGTGCTGCAATTCCTTGCCGCCAAGCTCCCCGTGAGCCGCCTGCAGCGCGACCTGACCGACAGTACGGTGCTCCGCAACGTCGGCGTTCCCATGGCACACAGCATCATTGCCATCCAAAGCACGCTCAAGGGGCTTCGCAAGCTCATCCTGAACCGTGACAAGATAATCCAGGATCTCGACAATATGTGGCCCGTTGTAGCCGAGGCCATCCAGACAATCCTGCGCCGCGAGGCTTATCCGCACCCCTATGAAGCGCTGAAACAGCTCACACGGGGCAACGAGAAGGTGACGGAGCAGACCATTCGCGACTTCATCGCCACGCTCAACGTCAGCGACGCGGTGCGCAAGGAGCTGTTAGACATCACCCCGCACAACTACACCGGCATCTGATTGTGCCGGAAAGGTAATCTTGTGGCGTGTGAGACAAGGTGCGTCGGGGAGAATGTAGATATACCACACAAAATATTTTGGCCGTGAGGCCATGTCAAATCACTCATAATTTATACTGTTATGGCAGAAGAAACAGAAAACAAACAGGAATCAGTTTACGGAAAGGACGAGCATGGCCGCGAGGCTAACTCTTCCGAGAGTCAGACCAATAGCGGACAGAGAGAGTACCGTTCGCCACGTCCTCAGCGTCCACGCATCCACTCGCAGCGTGCTTACAGCAGCGACAGAAGCTCACAAGGCGGTGAGGGCGGATTCCGTCCGGAAGGCTTTGGAGCAGGACTTCAGGGTGCGCAGGGCGGACAATACCAAGGCGGCTACCGTCCGAGAAACAGCTATCAGGGCGGCTACCAGTCTCGTCAGCAGGGAGGCTATCAGCCCCGTCAGCGTCAACAGGGCGGCTATCAGCCTCGCCAGCAGGGCGGTTACCAGCCGCGCGGCTATCAGCAGCACCCGCAACAGGGCGGCTATCAGCCCCGTCAGCAGCAAGGTGGTTACCAGCAAGGTGGCTATCAGCAGCGCCAGCAGGGTGGTTATCAGCCCCGCGGCTATCAGCAGGGAGGTTATCAGCCGCGCAGTTACCAGCAGGGCGGTTATCAGCCGGGCTACCAACAGGGTGGCTATCAGCCCCGTCAGCAGCAGGGTGGCTATCAGTCCCGCCCACAACAAGGCGGCTATCAGCCCCGCGGCTACCAGCAACGGGGTGGCTATGGACAGCCACAGCGCAAGCAGCATACGCCGGGATATAATCCCAATGCGAAGTATTCGCTGAAGAAGCGCATAGAATATAAGGAGGAAAACTTCGACCCCAACGAGCCGATTCGTCTGAACAAGTACCTCGCCAACGCCGGGGTTTGCTCGCGGCGTGAGGCCGATGAGTACATCCAGGCAGGTGCAGTGACCGTCAATGGCACGGTGGTGAAGGAGCTGGGAACAAAGGTTTTGCGCTCCGACGAGGTGAAGTTCCACGACCAGCCCGTCACGATGGAGAAGAAAGTCTACGTTTTGCTCAACAAACCTAAGGACTATGTCACCACAAGCGACGACCCACAGCAGCGCAAGACCGTCATGGACTTGGTGAAAAACGTCTGCCAAGAGCGCATCTACCCAGTCGGACGGCTCGACCGCAATACCACGGGCGTCCTGTTGTTGACCAACGATGGCGACCTGGCCAGCAAGCTCACGCATCCTAAGTTCCTCAAGAAGAAGGTCTATCATGTGTATCTCGACAAGGCCGTCACGGCTACCGACTTGCAGAAGATAGCCGACGGCATTGAGCTGGAGGATGGCGAAGTGCACGCCGATGCCATCGAATATGCCAGCCCGACGGACGAGAAGCAGGTGGGTATTGAGATTCACAGTGGCAAGAACCGTATCGTGCGGCGCATCTTCGAGAGCCTCGGCTATCGGGTGGTGAAGCTCGATCGTGTTCAGTTTGCAGGACTTACGAAGAAGAATCTGCGCCGCGGCGACTGGCGATTCCTCACGCAGAAGGAGGTCGAGATGCTCCGCATGGGTGCGTTTGAGTAGCTTTCGCGCCATCATGTCTCCGTCCTGTCTTCTCCTTATTATATATAGGGGCACGGGAAGCGGTGTGGACCGCAGTGCAGCATGAGTGCGTTCCCATTGTCGTAGGACATGGGGAACGGGCGGATGGGACGGGGATAACTCATCAAAAGCAACAATCTTCAAGCAAAATCAAGAGATGAAAAGAACAAGAGTGGCCGATGCACTCAAGTGCACCGAGTTGGGAAAAGACATCAATGTGAGAGGTTGGGTGCGCTCGCACCGCAGCAGTAAGGCGGTCGATTTCATCGCTCTCAATGATGGTTCGACCATCAACAACATCCAGGTGGTGGTCGATCCCGCCAAGATGGATGCCGAAACGCTCAAGAGTATCACCACAGGGGCTTGCCTTAGCGTGGTCGGTACGCTCGTGGAGAGCCAAGGCAAGGGGCAGACTTGTGAGATACAGTGCAAGGAAATCGAAATCTATGGACTCTGTCCGGCCGACTATCCCATGCAGAAAAAGGGACAGAGCTTCGAGTATATGCGCAAGTATGCCCATCTGCGCCTGCGCACCAACACCTTCGGGGCAGTGTTCCGCATCCGCCATAACATGGCCATTGCCATCCATAAGTACTTCCACGACCACGGATTCTACTACTTCCACACCCCGTTGGTGACCGCCAGCGACTGCGAGGGAGCAGGAAATATGTTCCAAGTGACGACGCTCGACCTCGACAGGGTGGCCAAATCGGGTGAGGTGGACTACTCCAAGGACTTCTTTGGCACGAAGACCAGCCTCACCGTCAGCGGACAACTGGAGGGAGAGTTGGGTGCTACCGCACTCGGAGCCATCTATACTTTCGGGCCAACGTTCCGTGCAGAGAACAGCAACACGCCCCGACACCTGGCCGAGTTTTGGATGATTGAGCCGGAAGTGGCGTTCATCGACAAGACGGAACTGATGGATTTGGAGGAGGATTTCATCAAGTATTGCGTGAATTGGGCACTGGACAACTGCCGCGATGACCTGGAATTCCTCAACAAGATGATTGACAAGCAGCTCATTGCCACCTTGGAGTCGGTCGTTAAGGAAGACTTTGTGCGCCTGCCCTACACCGAAGGCATCCAGATTCTGGAAGAAGCGGTCAAGAATGGGCACAAGTTTGAGTTCCCCATCACGGGTTGGGGCATGGATTTGTCGAGCGAACACGAGCGCTACTTGGTCGAAGAGCACTTCAAACGCCCTGTCATCATGACCGATTACCCGAAGGAAATCAAGGCTTTCTACATGAAAAAGAACGCCGATGGCAAGACCATGCAGGGCACGGATGTGCTGTTTCCACGCATCGGAGAGATTATCGGCGGTTCCGTTCGTGAGGAAAACTACGACAAACTCGTCGCCGAGATGGAGCAACGCGGCATGAAGGAGAGCGCTTACGAGTGGTATCTCGACACGCGCCGCTATGGATCGTGCCCTCACGGAGGCTTCGGACTGGGCTTTGAGCGGCTGATTCTCTTCGTCACGGGCATGCAAAACATCCGCGACGTCATCCCCTTCCCGCGCACACCGAAGAACGCCGAGTTCTAAATAGTGGTCCTATCTCTCGCATAAAGCGTGCGGGAAGAAAGTGTGAAAAGACATAAAGGGCATGGCCGACGAACTGTCTACTGAGACCAACTTGTCGGCCACGCTCTCTTTTTTTGCAGCGTCAAGGAGTTGATTTCGCATCCCTTGTGCGTTAGTCCGTTCCCAGCGGGCAGTCACTCCAGCCGTTCTTGGCACTCGATTGCGCGGGCAATGGTGCCTGTCCTTGCACTTTTCGTATAGGAAAAGGGCGGGAATCACCCCAACTTTTGTTCTCCAATATGTGCCTTTTTCTGTCCTTTTGCTTGGCAATTCCCCTTTTTTTCCTTAACTTTGCATACCGTATAATATCAATACTAACGAAAAAAGATCAAGACAATGGACAACAACCAAAAGCCACAGCAGCAGGGTCTGCAGATTGACCTCAGCCCCGAGGTATCCAAGGGCATATATTCCAACTTCGCAATTATATCTCACTCGAAGACCGAATTCGTCGCCGACTTCGCCATGTTGCTCCCCGGAATGCCGAAAGCACTGGTCGGTTCGCGCGTCATTTTGGCCCCGGAACACGCCAAACGCCTGCTCTCTGCCCTCAACGACAACATCACACGGTACGAGAAAGAGTTTGGTAAGATCGAGATGCCTCAGCCGAGTCGCACCGCCACACCGTTCGGAACACCGAAGGGCGAGGCTTAAATCACGCCATCATTCACGGTCTTCTGCCGTGCAAAATCATAGGGCATTCCCCCTCTTCTGGAGGGAAGGAATGCCTTTTTGCGTTGTTATGTGAGGATAAGTTGGCCTGTGTGGCGTGTCCGTCTCGGTGCTTCCCCGTGACTTACGCACTCGTATCCCTTGACCGAATCATGGCTCAGTAGATTTTTAGTGGGGGTAATATTGCATTATAAAGTCAGAAATGTTT
>ERZ808274.395-NODE-395-length-23059-cov-3.370327_pt1 | contig 23059 bp, 19 predicted proteins | sample MGYA00521277_ERZ808274 | MGnify/ENA primary metagenome ERZ808274 (study PRJEB31516, sample SAMN03275597) | gut metagenome | biome: mammalia-associated habitat; material: feces | host: Papio cynocephalus | place: Kenya | collected 2012-07-28 ... | reverse complement strand
ATGAAAATCAGAGCATTATAGCAATTTCAGGTACAAGAAATGTCTATTAGTCCGTGATTCTTCTTTTCTGATAGGGAGGATATAGAGAGTATTTGGAGCCGATTTGCACCAAATGTTATGGGTTGTTAATAAAAAAAGACTGCCGCCGACACGAGTTGCGTATCGGTGGCAGTGTGGTGGTCCGGGGAAACTATTCTTTGATTTCTTCCTCTACTTCGTGTTCGATGGAGTGTTCGAGTTTGTTGTACTTGGAGGTGAGTTGGGTATGACGGATGAGTACGTAGAGGGCGATGATGAGTCCGCCGAGGAAGTCCAATGTGAGGTCTGTCATCGTGTCACGGAGTGCTTCGTGCCCCTGCAAGGGCACGTCCTCGTCCGTGTAGATAGAGCCCGAAGTGGTCTGCATGAACTGCTGTGTGTTGGTGTGGAAGATGTCATCGTAGGTGTATTCGCATATCTCCCACAGCGCACCCGATGCCAATGTGAACATCAGCAGATAGAGGGCGAGAAAATACTTGTTGCGGAATACAACCAGATACGAGTCCGGCATCACCGTATGGACTACCCAAAGGGCAATGAACGACAAGACCATGCCCGACATGAAGTGCAACAGCGAGTCCCACCACGGGTAACGACCGTAGAAGTCGAGTCCGTCGCCGAGTATGAGCGCGGTAAAGGCAAACACCGCGATGGCGACCACAAGAATCAGCGGGATATTGAGCAAGAACCGCTTGCGAAGCAAGATAGGTGCCGTCAGGAGTGCCAACATCAGTACATATTGCAAGCCGCGGAAGAGGATAGTCTGCAACGTAACGTCCGGCTGGAAGAACAGATAGATGACGTTGGCAAGGCAGATGACAACGGTGAGGATAAAGATGGCGGCATATAGCCGTTTGAGACGCTGGTGAGGTGTGGTCATAATGGATATGTGAACGATGGTACGTTCTCTGAATAGTCGTTCAAAAAGCGTACCGCGTGCGTTTGGCGGGTGCTTTTGGAACACTGTTTGGGAACATCAGACTATGAGATGTGGCGTTGCGTATGTCTTACAGATAGGGGTTGCACTGCTTCTCGTGGGCGATAGTAGTGGGATAGCCGTGTCCCGGGTAGATGTCGGTATCGTCGGGTAGAATTGTCAGTTTGCGTAGCGAGCGGATAAGCGTTGCCATGTCGCCCCCCGGCAAGTCGGTTCTGCCAATGGACTCCTGAAAGAGCGTGTCGCCCGTGAAGAGGATATGCAGGTCGGGCAGATAGTAGCAGACGGAGTCCTCTTTGTGTCCGGGAGTGGATATGACAAACACTTGCAAGTCTGGCAGTTGTGGTATCTGCAGTTTGCCTTCAGCAGGCGCGATGGTAGCCGTGAGGTGGTAGGTCTGCTCCACGAAAGGCACGCCGCACACGTGGTCGGGGTGCGTATGGGTAATGAGCAGTGCGACAGGGGTCAGGTGGTGCGCCGTGATGAACTCGGCGAAACGTTGCTGTTCGCGGTCTGTGGACATACCCGCGTCAATGATGAGGGTGCGCCCCTGCTCGTCATACAACAGGTACGTGCACTCGCGGTATGGGTTGAAGTAAAAGACTTTTAATTCCATGGTGTGTGTATCCGTTAATAACCAATAACGAAAATCTCCGCTAATGGTCTGGTTTATTCTCCATTAAAGCCCATTAAAGAACCATTAAAAACTCCCGATAACATCCTCAAAGAGGGGACAGGATTCCGTTCAAAACCGCGGACGAGGCGTCCGCGTCCCCGGAAAGACTCCGTTAATTGCCGTTAATTGACCGTTAATGGGTTGCCCTGCGGGCAATTGACGACGCGAGCCGATAAAGAGTTCTACTCAGCCCACAGGGCTTCGTTGTCGCTACGGCACTCAATGTGCTACGCACATCTGCCTTACGCTTCACGTCCCCCAGTCGTTAATGCGAAGCATATTTTATGGTTATTGGCGGTGGCTTTATTACTTATTTATATTCTATCCGTTGCCTATCCCTTGCGCATGGGTTGCGTATCCCTTGCTGTTTGACACGAGGATGACGCGACTTGGTATTAATACTTTTTATATAAAGTTGCTGTTTTGTTTGGTTTACGCCGTTGGCGTATGACGACGCGAGCCGCGTCGTCCCCCAAGCATCGCATGGTCTGCCTTGTTGTTATGCAGAGAGGTGTCAGAGGGGCAAATAGATGACGGATTTGCCTTTGAACCAGTCGGTTGGGAACAGTTTGGCGATGTCTGTGGTCTCGACGATGTTGTGGAACGGGTGAATCTCTGCCTGCAGGTTGCCGCCCTTGAGGACGATGAGCCCGTTGGGCATGGCGTTGCGCTGGGTGTGACTGACGTTCTTGCGGACGAGTTTCACAAGGTCGGGCAGGGGCATCACGGCACGGCTGACCACGAAATCGAACTTGCCTTTCTCCTCCTCGGCGCGCTCTTGTATGCACGTAACATTGTCCAAACCAATGGCTTGCGCGATTTCGTAGGCGACGCGTATCTTCTTGCCGATGCTGTCGATGAGCGTGAATTGGCACTCGGGGAACAGGATGGCGAGGGGTATGCCGGGGAAGCCGCCGCCTGTGCCGACGTCCAGGATAGTGGTGCCGCGTTGGAAGGTGATGACCTTCGCGATGGCAAGCGAATGGAGGATATGGTGCTCGTAGAGGTTGTCGATGTCCTTGCGCGAGATGACGTTGATTTTAGCGTTCCAGTCGCGGTAGAGGGTGTTGAGGGCTGTGAACTGCTGCAATTGCAGAGCCGTCAAGGAGAAGTGCTCCCTGACGGCTTCGATGCCTAACGGATTGGCACTGAGCGTGTTGTCGCCCGTCGTGCCAACGGTGGGTTGCGTGCTCATGCGGGGTTAGTCGGCGAGGTTGGTGAAGACATTCTGCACGTCCTCGTCCTCTTCGATTTTGTCGATGAGTTTCTGTACCGACTCGCGTTCCTCGTCGGTGAGTGTCTTGGTGTCGTTGGGGATACGTACGAACTCGCACGACTGAATCTCGAACCCGTTGTCTTCCAAGTACTTCTGCATCTGCGAGTACTGGTTGAAGTCGGCGTAGATGATGATGTTGCCGTCCTCGTCAGTGCCAAGTTCCTCTACACCGAAGTCGATGAGTTCGAGTTCGAGTTCGTCGAGGTCCACGCCCTCCTTAGGCGAGACGGTGAAGCATGCCTTGCGGTCGAAAAGGAACTGCAGGCAGCCTTGCGTGCCGAGGGTACCTCCGTGCTTGGTGAAGTAGGAGCGGATGTTCGCAACGGTGCGCATGTTGTTGTCGGTTGCGGTCTCGATGAAGATGGCAATGCCATGCGGACCGTAGCCTTCGTAGTTGATTTCCTTGTAGCCTTCGGAGGACTTGTCGGTTGCCTTCTTGATGGCGCGGTCGATGTTCTCCTTGGGCATGTTCTCGCGTTTGCACTGCTGGATAAGCATGCGCAGACGGGGGTTGCCGTCGGGATCAGCACCACCCTCACGGGCAGCAATGGTGATTTCTTTACCGAGTTTGGTGAATGTACGAGCCATGTGGCCCCAACGTTTGAGTTTGGTCGCTTTGCGATATTCAAAAGCTCTTCCCATATTTGTAGTACTATTTATTGTAATTTTAATATATATCTGTCTGGTTGTCAGTCTGTTCGTTAGCCTCTATACTCGGCTTGCCCACCTCTGCAAAGGTGATGTTGAACTCAATGCGGTTGTTTTCGGCTCTTCCGGCCTTGGTGCTGTTGTCGGAGACAGGCTGGTCGGGACCATAGCCGTGTGCTGTCAGTTGCGTAGGCGGTACGTCCTTGCCAATCAGGTAGTTACGCACGGCTTGTGCACGACGTTCTGACAGGTCAAGGTTGAACTTGCGGTTGCCCGTATTGTCGGTATGACCTTGTATATCAACTATATAGTCAGGGTGCTCAATGAATGCTTGTGCCAATTGGTCCAGAATGGTATGGGACGAGGGCTTGAGTGTTGCCTTGCCGTTGTTAAATTGCATAGCATATCGGGCGGCGTTGAGCAGTTCTTGTACGCCGGGAGTTACCTCGGGACAGCCATTGTTGCTGGCAGAGCCTACAGAGTAGGGGCACTCGTCCATATAGTCAGGTATGCCATCATTGTCGGTATCCAAGGGGCAACCTTTGGCATCCACGAACCCATGTGCTGTGGCAGGTGTGTTAGGACATTCGTCCAAGTAGTCAGGCACTCCGTCGCCGTCGGTATCAGTGGGGCAGCCATGCTCGTCGAGGTGGTCGAATGCGGCAGGAGGCGTATTGGGGCACTCGTCTTTGTAATCGGGTACTCCGTCACCGTCGGTGTCAATGGGGCAACCTGTAGCGTCTACCCTGCCATAGGCAGCAGCAGGTGTGTCAGGGCATATATCCAAATCGTCCGGTACACCGTCTTGGTCGCTGTCATGCCCATGGCGTTTGGGCTCTTGGGCTTGTTGCTTGTCCTGTTTGTCTTGTTTGTTGCTTTTTCGATTAGCTATTTCGTTGAGACTCAGTTCTTTGGCAATGTCGTCGTGTGCACGTTTCTTGTTGGTTCCCCACACAATACTGAGCCCTGCTGCCACATTCACGCCTTGAAGGTGATAGGGAATAGGAATGATTGCGCTCCCCGTGTTGTAGTTGGCGTAATAGGTTGGTACATAGTCCATTGCAAGCGTTAGGTTGATGCCGTCGTAGGGCATCAGACTGATACCAGCCCCCACGTTGCTGTATTTGCCGTTGTGGAGCAGGGAGTAACTGACTGCCAGATTGAGCCAATGGCAGGGGCGAAGGGCGGCTCCGAAAGTAACCTCCTCATAGATGCGGCTATTGTAGAAACGGGTGCGTGACATCACACCAAGACCAATTCGATTGTCCCAGAAGTTGGCATCCACGCCGATATTGAGACTGGCATTGAGCATCCGCATAAAGCCGCTTTGCTCGCCACTATAGGTGGCATTGATGCCTTTGGCAATGTTGAGGAGGTCGTTCTGTATGTTTGAAAGGAGACTATCTGACATCTGTCCTCCTTCCGTATAGTCGCTGTAGAGGACATCGCCTGCTCCTGTGAAAACAGTGTCAATGGTGCACATGTAGTTGCGCGCACGATTCCAATAGATAAAACCGAGGTCGTTGACTGCCGCTGTGATTTGTACCTGCTTAACGGGCTTGTAGGTGAAACCGAGGTCGATGGCTCCACCATAGCCATTGGGGCGAAGAACGGTCTTGAGGAGAGCGGGAATACTCTGATTCAAGTTGATAAGTTGGGTGGGGTCTATGTTTAGCAGGTTGTCGTAGTTGATGTTCTCGGGCAAGGCAGCCCAGTTGATAGGTGCTGCTACCGTGGCGTTGGCAGTACCGTGGATACGCCATTCGGCGGTGGAAGCATCAATGCCGAGGTCTGAGGCTGCTATGTCCATATAGGCAGTACCGAGCAGACCTTTCAGTTTCATACCAAAACCAAACTTCTCGTTGAATTGATGCGAGTAGCCCAATGCCAACTCGGTGTAGATTGTGGATTTGAGTCTCAATTGGGACAAGTCCACATAATTGACGCCGCCGTCAAGGTTTGTCATACCTCCACCGAGCAGGAAATTAAACAATCCGGAGGGAGGCGTAATGCCTGCATCTACGCGCTCCGTAAGGTTGATATGAAAATACCCTTTGGTATTGATTCGGGAGCCAAAACTAAGAATGTTGATAGAGAGGTCAGTGTCAATGAGTGTTAGCCGTTGAAGGGTGTTGAGCAGGGCCTGCCGGTCTCCATTGGGGTGAAGGGCTGTGATAGTCTGCCCTGTAGCATCTTTGTAAACAATATCACTCATCATCAATGCGTTGTTGCCAAACCACAGCCCCGTGTAGCCCAATGGCAGAATGTTGAAGTAGCCATTACTGACGGGCTGGAAAGCAGGATTGACGATGTGGCGCATAGGTGCATTCTCCAAGAAATAGAGCGTGTTGACCTGTTGTGCTTGTGCTGCCGTCGCGAAAGTGAGAAGGACGACTATTGGGAATATATGAAGATGTTTCATTGTTTAATCCTCCTTCGTTTATTGTTGATTGTCAAGATTAAGATTGAGTACCGCCTCCACTTGTGCGGCTAATCCCAAGCGGATTTTCAACTGCTGTTCAGGACGAAGTGCTACTGTGAAAGTGCTACCGTAAGAATCATTGAAAGAGGATTGATAGGGCTTGTCATCAATATGCCCTTCGAAATACATACTCTTGACCCGGGAAAATGTTTCCAACCTGTCTTTGTCAATAGTAAGAATAAGGGTTGTCTCACCCGGTTGGTCTATGTTCCAATGCCCGTTGGTGTAGGTGTAATGTGGTGGGGTGACAGTCAGCGTATCGGTATCAGATAAGCGTAACGGCTGTACGGATGCGCCGTTTTGCTCCATGACAACACGGTCGTTTTCGTCCAAGAAACGTAGCACACCCTTGATTTGCAGGGGGATATTGTTCTGCAGTTTGACAAACAACTTAAGGTCTGTTGCTTTGATACTATCTATTATATTGGCATTAGCGAGTAGCGAGTCCAAAGTCAATTGGCTCAAATCTATACCTCGAATGGTGTCAGAGTATGTGAATGCCAATCCCTCATTGAACTCAAACGGGAGAGTGTAAACTGCATCAACGCGAACATCGGTGTTTGGTGTGATGCGTATCTGGGGTGTCTCCTGACGATTGAAATCAATGGCAAACTTGTAGCCGAAATAGTCGGGACGGATAGTGAACAATCTATCAATATGTCCTCGTTGCGGGTCTTTGTCAAAGGTCATACTGACTGTGACCGAGTCACCTATACGACTATGTGTAGGGTGCAGAAACTCATTCTGAAAGTATTCAATGTGCTGGTGCGGGTTAGTACCTCCGAAGTCGGCATATACCTGCTTGCCAGAGGCTTCTTCGCGAATGTAGATGTAGTCCCCCGTCATTTTGAGTGCTCCTGCTATCTTGGTGGTGATATTTACGTCCAAGCGCGGGGCCGCTAAAGGAAGCAGATTCGCTTTGGCAAAGAGGCTCCACGTGTTCCATTCTTCTGCCAAGGAAACTTCTGCCTCATCGTACATATCAGAGGAGGGACGGAACATCCCCCAGATGGCATCGTAGTTGATAAAACGTACCCCTAACTTATAGTCAAAGCCTGCACTCTGTGGTACACGGAGTGTGACGCCCTTGGGAACAGTGAATTGGAAACTGATGACAAAGTCACATTCGTCAACGACATTGCTCCAATATCTCTCTTGGTCGGTTGCGGGGTCGAGCGGCTGTTTCATCAGATTGAGCAGGAACTCATCCAAGTGAATGGGTATCTCGGTATTGTAGCCGTATCCGTCCCCCTTCTTGTAAACGACAATACTATTTCCTTGAGCGGAAGAAAGCCTAAAAGCACTTCCCAATTCAATTTTCACTGTATCAATCCATGCCCATTGGAGAGGAAGGTCGTGGCGGTTGATAGTGCTAATGAACTCGGCATTAGTGACACGGACACTATCCAACCGCTCGTTGTCGAGTTCGTGATTAATGCCTTCCAATTTGAGCGATAAGGGGAAAGTAAGGGTGATGGGAACCCCCATTCCCGTAATCTGACCATTGGACATAAAGGGGTTGCCCTTGAGTTGGTCGTACACACTCATAGTCGCTGTGGTTTCGGAGACATATTGACTGAGGTCCACATCGTGATATGTACGCTGAATACGGAAGGTGTCCCTGTATGTGAAGATACCATTCTCGTTGATGTAGATGTGCTCCACTTGGTTGTTGCCAAGGAAGTCGTTGGTTGTGGCAGTGATAGAGCCAACGGGAAAAACAAGTCCCATACCCAGTTCGGCAGAAGTGTCAATATGGTTCAAATCCACATCGGCAGTGCAACCGCTGAGGAGCGCAAAAGAGAGCACTATGCAGGTGAGCGTAGTGCAAAGACATGAAGATTTCATATATGTGTTATTAACCATAAAAATGTATGCACATTTGGGCTGCAAAGGTACGATTTTTTACTCAAATATGCAATAGTGTACGTGTGCTTTATGTCTTTTTTAGTAAATAGACACATTCCGTGGCACGGGTGACGGCCGTGTAGAGCCAACGCAGGTAGTTGGTGTCGCGTTGCTCAGGAGGAACATTGCCTGTGTCAATGAAGACCCGTTTCCATTGTCCACCTTGTGCCTTGTGACAGGTGACGGCGTAGGCAAAACGAACTTGCAAAGCATTGAAATACGGAGACTTATAGACTGCTTCGGTCAGCTTGCGCCGGTTGCGTTGCAGTTCGGGATAGTCTTCGGCAATGCGGGAGAAGAGTGTCTTTTGGAGTTCGTAGTGGGTCCCAGGGGAGTCGGTGGAGAGTGTGTCTAACCACAGAACGGCATCAATTTCCCAATCGTAGTCCAATGAGCGCAATGAGGCATCCGCAAAGCGAAAACCGTACATTTCGCGAGTGTTGCGCAGTCGCACAATCTCCAGCATATCGCCATTGGCCAGAAAGGGTAGGTCTTCATACTGCTCAGTCCAAAAATAGTTGTTCTTGCAGACCATAAGACGGTCGCCCGTGGAGATTTCGTCCTCCTTCCAAAGGATACGCGCACGGACCCCTTGGTTGTAGAGGTTGGTGCGGCGGTTGGTGCGCGTGAGAATGATAGTGTCCTCGTCACCTACTTCGCGGTATGAACGCTCAAGTTCTTCCAAGAAGTCTGTGCCTGCGAGAGACTGAAAATCAGGCGTGTATATCCAATTTTCGTCGTCATCGGATGACAGGGGATAATTGTCGGACAGGCGGTTGCGCAGTTGTGTAGCGTTCTTGAGAATGCCGCTGTCCAATGCCTGTCGGGCTACTTGCGTCAAGGTGTAGGTGGTGACATGGAGCCCATAGCCTGCCATGTACTGTGCGTCAAGAGCGGGGGACAGGTTGGAGCCCACCGGCGGCAACTGTGCATCGTCGCCCAAGAGGAGCATGCGGCAACCAGCACCTGAATAGACGAAATTGACCAAATCGTCCAAGAGCATGCCCGTGCCGAAATTGGATTCATTTCGCTGACCGGAAATCATGGAGGCTTCGTCCACAATGAATAAGGTGTGCCGGTGTTTGTTTTCGGCTATGGCGAAGTCCTCCACGCCCAAACGTTGCTGCCGGTAAATGCACTTGTGGATAGTGTATGCCGCCATGCCTGCGTAGCGCGAAAATACCTTGGCGGCTCGCCCTGTGGGGGCAAGAAGGACGACAGGCTGTTTGAGTTCGTGCATAGCACATACGAGAGCCGCCATGATACTGGTCTTGCCAGTACCAGCATAGCCTCGCAGAATGAACGTATTCCGCTCATTATCAGGCAATTTTTGTGCGTATGAGGTGTGGGTATTTGGGGCTGCTTGTGCCACAAGGAAGTGCGCCAGCAGACCTAAAAGTTCCTCTTGACCTTCATTAGGGGTGAAGGGTAGGGCTTGTTTGATTCTGTTTTTTACAAAATTTTCTATCAAGATGCTCTGTTTGTTTGGTTAGTCCGATTATTTGTTGTATCTTTGCAGTCTCAATCGGTATGCGTGCATCGTTTGTGGTGCCGCGTTGTTTGCCGATAGTGCTATAGGGTAAGTCCTACACGACCAGCTCCCTCTGAACTCCCCCAGGTCTTGACCGAAGCAAGGGTACGAGGTTGTAGCGGTGCGATGTAGATTGCTTACCCTTTTCTTGTGTAGTTTTCATTATCTTTGTCGTTTTGGTGGTTGCTGTCGTTTTTGCAGGGGTAGTAATCGGGTATTACTGTCAGAAATCATGCGTTAATAAATAATAACATAAGCATAAGAGTGCAACATCCACACAGCAATCACATACTAATCACATACTAATCACATACTAATCGCATACTAAAACTTCAACTTTATCAGCACTATTACAACAGGAAAAATGGGTCATATATTGGCGATATTTGAGAATAATTGTTGATAATTCGTGGAGTGTATTTATTATTTTTGCATTTAATAGCAAATGGGGTTGAGGGAGAAATTGCAGAGAAATGTATGGGGTGTGGGAGTGGTTGGGGATGTGAAAAAAGAGGCGTGCGCTATTGCTGTATGAAGATGTCCTCGGGATAGGCGACGCGGGTGAGGTAGAGTCCGTCGGCAGGAGCGGATTCGCCTGCGCTGCAACGGTTCTTGTCGGCGATGATGGTGAGGAAATCATCCTCGGAAATTTTGCCCCGTCCCACATCGAACAGCGTGCCGACAATGGCACGTACCATATCGCGGAGGAAGCGATTGGCGGTGATAGTGAAAACAGCGTGGTGTCCGTCCCCGCTGACAGACCACTCGGCTTGCGAAATGTCGCAGAAGGTGGTCTTGACATCGGTGTGCGTTCTGCTGAACGACATAAAGTCCTGACGACCAAGCAGATGAGTGGCTGCGCGATTCATAGCGTCGAAGTCCAGTCCCGGGCGTACCGAGGTGGCGAGATTGACAAGGAACGGGTCTTTGTAATCGACAGTATGGTACTCGTAAGTGCGGCTGACGGCATCAAAACGTGCATGGGCGTCTTCCCGTACGGGCACGATAGCATGCACGGCAATCGAGTCGGGGAGCAACCCGTTCAGGCGCATGATGACCCCATTGACGGCGTATTGCCAGTCGTCGCCTGTCAGCCCCTCCTGTTGGGGAGGTACGGCGGGTCCGTTGAAATGGGCATACATCTCGCGGGCGTGTACGCCTGCATCAGTGCGCCCCGCAAAAGTGAGTACCACATCGCGCCTGAGAATAGTGGAGAAAGCATGCTCCATCACCTCCTGCACCGTCACTGCCCCACTGCTCTGCCGTTGCGAGCCGTGGAAAAGGGTGCCCTTGTATGAAAAGCGGACGAAGTAACGCATACATTAAATAACCATTAAAACATTAATTACCATGTAATTAACCATTAATTTCGCTACGTGTGTTGTATTCGTTATTTATGTAACTTTGTTGTTACGAAATTCTTGACTTGCTCATTGATTTCGGGGCTGAATTGCCCGAACCATGCCACAGCGCAGCCCGTGCCTACCAGTATCAATGTGCGGGCGATGCTGCTGAGCCATATATTGCATGTCGGCAGGTAGTGCTGCCACAGGTAGTTCAACAGCAGGATTCCACCCAATAGCAGCAGCGTCTTCACGTGCTGACGGGAGAAGATTCGTATGCGCAATGCCACGCGCACCGTGAGGATTGCCAGGGCATAATAGAGGACATTCGACAGCAATGTGCTGACGGCAGCCCCGTTCATCCCGTAGCGCGGAATGAGGTAGTTGTTGAGTGCTATGGCACTGATTGTCAGAATAAAAGACAGGACGAGCGAGAATACATAGTACCGCGAGTAACTGATAGCGGACAAGCAGAAACTGAACGTGGCGGTGATTATTTGGCACACGCCGAGCACGAGCACCACCATACGTGCGGTGGCGTAGGTGTCTCCGTTGGGCAGAATGTGGAATATCAGGTCGATATTCAGCCATATCAGGCAGAATATCAAGCCCCCGACCAGCAGCAGGTTCTGGCTCACCTGTTGCATGAGGTGGGCGGTCTCCGTGTGGTTCTGCTCCTTGATGGACGCCGCCAACTGAGGTGCCGCAATCGCTGTCACGGAGCGGTAGGGGATACTCACCATCACCGCGATATATGTAGCAATGGCGTATATGCCCGTGAAGTTAAGCCCCATCTTGGCGGTGATGAAGAACGACGAGAGGGTAGGGGCGAGTGCCGATGCCAACGCCGAGATAATCAGGAACCCCGTATAGAAGAGGTACTGCCGCACCAGCGGTCTGTGCGTGCGCATGAACGTCCAATCGGGGCGGAGTGACACGTCCCCCATCGAGAACAGATACACCATATTGCACAATGCCGCCGACGCATACACACCGCACAGTGCGACCACAAAACCGTCCATGGTCAGCACACGGAAGGCGTACAGCAGATACACCGCCAGCAGTCCCACACGGGTCACCAACTCCCTGACCGCCCTCGGCACCACGATGCGCATACGCACATTGGCATTGGTCTCGAAGATAGTCTGGTAGAGCAGGAAGAACGCCATCGGCAGCACGAAATAGTAGTAGTCCACAAACTCGGGACTCTTCTCGCCAAACCACTGACTGAGAGGCACATGGCACGCCCAATAGATGAGCGCAAACACCGCAAACCCCACCAGTGGCACTACCATGGTCCAAAAGAAAAAACCGTTGTCCCTGTGCTCTTTGTCCTTGAAATACGGGTAAAAACGAATAATGGACGACGACGTCCCCAACTGCGCAAGGCTCACAAACAGCGTGGCAGCGTCAATCAGCACTCGTGCCAGCCCGATTTCCTCGGCGGTGAGGAAGCGCGTCAGCACGAAGAACGTAGTAACAAAGCCCACCGCAACGCCTGCATACGTCACGATGGTGCCTTTGATGCTCTGCCTTGCTATGATGCCCATAGGGGAGATACTATTAGTCCAATCAGCCTACTATGACCAATTGGACTAACAGGATAATCATCTTACTTCTCAATCTCCAGCAACTCTACGTCGAATATCAGGGTAGAGTAGGGCGGGATGTTGCCTGCCTGTTGTGCGCCGTAGCCCAACTCCTGCGGGATATAGAAGCGGAACTTGCTGCCGACGGGCATCAGTTGCACGCCTTCCGTCCAGCCTTTGATGACTTGGTTCAAGCCGAAAGTGATAGGTTCGCCGCGCTCAACGCTGCTGTCGAACACCGTACCGTCAATCAATGTGCCGTGATAGTGCACCTTCACGCGGTCGGTAGCACTCGGTTTCTTGCCCTTGCCCATCTTGATGACCTCGTATTGCAGACCGCTCTCGGTGGTGATGACACCCTCGCGCAGACCGTTCTCAACGAGGAACTTCTCACCTTCCTCTTTCACGGTGCCGTACTTGATGGTGTTCATCGTGTTCTGTATGTACTCGCCTGCCTCTTCGCCGGTCATCTGCTCGGTGTAACCAAGCAAACCGTTGATAAAGCCTTGCTTGATAAGGGCAAAGTCGGTGCTCAGGCTTGGCTCGCCTATCAGACCGCCTGCCTCTTGCTCTTTGATGTTCTTACCAATCTGCTCGCCCATGTTCACCAGTTGCGGGTTCTTCACATGGCTCTTCAATCCCTTGTTGACATTCTCGATAAACTCTTTCTTCTGCTCGCCCGTAGTGTCTGTGGCAAGGATGTAACGTGCCACCTCGTCACCGTTCAGGTAGCCGAATGCGTAGTTCAGACTGTCGTTCTGGTTGTTCAATGCGATGACTTTCACAGCCTTGCCGCATTTCGCCTTGATGACCTTGCCTGCTTTTTCTCCGTCCGCAGCGGTGCGCGATGCCTGGTATTGGCTCTGGAAATAGTCACGTGCCTCGTCGCCTTTCATCACCACGGTATCGTGGTGCAGACCGTTCACCAATCCTTGGAAGAACACTTTCTCGTTCAGTGTCCATGCCTCGTTGTCTGCCAGACCGGTGCTCTCCGAACTCTTGATGGCCTGACCGATGTTCCTGCCCACACCGGCAGCCTCGCTCAGTTCCTCAATCTTGCCGTCGTAACCGCGCTGCAATGCGTCAATAAACTCGTTCACAGTCTCTTCCGACGAGTCGTTGCGCAACTGGTACATCTTCATCTGACTGCCGTTCACCAGTCCGAGTGCGTAGTTCATACTATCATTTTGGTTGTTCAGTGCAACCGTCTTTGCCTCGTACGTATTGCCGCACGAAATCATTGCCATTGCGGCAACGACGAGAATAGATGCTTTCTTCATATCTCTATTATTAATTATTAACTGTTACTCATTAATTCCCAACAACTCCACTGTAAATATCAGCGCAGCATAGGGCGGGATACTGCCTGCTGCACCTTGTGCGCCGTAGCCCAACTGATAGGGGATATACAGTTTGTACTTGCTGCCTATCGACATCAGTTGCAGACCCTCGGTCCAGCCCTTTATCACTTGGTTCAGCCTAAACGAAATCGGCTCGCCGCGCTTATACGAACTATCAAAAACTGTGCCATCCACCAATGTGCCCTCATAGTGCACCTTCACAGTGTCTGTGGCTTTCGGCTTCTGACCTATCGTAGCCTCCAATACCTCGTATTGCAGACCGCTCGGTGTCACCTTCACGCCCTCGCGTTTGGCGTTCTCGGCGAGGAACTTCTCCCCGTCAGCCTTTGCCTGACCGGCAATCTTCTGTTCCAGTTCGGTGAAGAACTGGTTCAGCAACTGTTGTGCTTCCGAATACGTAATTTCGGGTTTCTGTTTCTCTAAAACGTGCTCAATACCCTTTGCCAGGTCTGCATAGTTGAGGTTCTCAACACCGCTGCTGAGCAACTGCTGACCCATCGAGAGTCCGAGTGCATAACTGATTTTGTCCATATCTTATTTGTTTATTTGTTGTCTTGTTTTTGTCAATGGCAAATTCTGCAGGCTGCCAAAGTAAATTCTATGGGCTGCCAAAGTAAATACCGTATGCTGCAATTATTAAAATCCGATAATATCTTCTCTCTGTCTTTCCCGTGTCAAACAGCAAGGGATGAGCAAGGGATACGCAACCCATACGCAAGGGATACAAACCGGATTTCTTTAATGCCTATTAATTATTAACTATTAACTATTACTATGCAAACGCTTAGCAAAGCGTTTGCATCCTTGCAATGTACTTCCCTATAATATCAAATTCCAAATTCACCACGCTCCCCACCTCAATGTATTTGAAGTTGGTCTCCTCGTGGGTGTAGGGGATGATGCACACGCTCACGTACCCTTTCTCGTCCTGCACGTCGGGTTCGCACACGGTCAGGCTCACCCCGTTGATGCAGATAGAACCCTTATCCACAGCCAGATAGCCGCGGCGTGCCATCTCTTTGCTTGTCGCGTATTCAAACCGGTAATACCAACTGCCTTCGGTCTCCTTTACCTCAATGCAACGTGCCGTTTGGTCCACGTGCCCCTGCACGATATGTCCGTCCAACCGCTCGTTGAGCAGCATTGAACGCTCCACATTCACCCAGTCACCCTCGCGCAACAGACCCAGATTGCTCCTTACCAGCGTCTCCTGCATCGCGGTAACGGTGTACAGGTCGCCCTCTATCTTCACCACGGTCAGGCACACGCCGTTGTGGGCTATCGATTGGTCGATGCTAAGCGCGTCCTTATACGGATTGCGCAGCGTAAAATGCTTGTTACCAAGTTCTTGCTCAATCTTAACGACCTGAGCCATGGTCTCTACGATTCCTGAAAACATTGAAATCAAACTTTATAAGGATTACACAATATATTGCCAACAACGCCGTCCCTATCCCCATTCGCGCCCACATACCGAGGTCATACACCCCGTAATATACCGCCAGCAGACCGATGGTCACCAACGTGTACGCCCCTATGCGCTTCAGGTCGTAGGGTATCGTCAGGTACTTGCGCCCCACGAAATACGACAGCAGCATTATCACAAAATAGCACACCGTGCTGCTCGCGGCAGATGCCATATAGCCTATTTCCGGTACGAACACCGCCTGCAAAGTGAATGTTATCACCACGCCTATCAGCGAGAAATACGCGCCCCACTGTGTCTTGTCCGTCAGTTTATACCAGAAACTCAGATTGAAATACACCCCTTGGAAGATATATGTCCACAGCACCACAGGCACAATCTTCAAGCCCTCCCAATAACTCGGCGCGATGATAAACTTCAGCAAATCAAGGTAGAACACCATGCCGAGGAGTATCAGGTACGAGAAGATGATATAGTATTTCATCGCGTCCGCGTAGGCTTCCACCGACTTCCTGTCCTTATGTTTCGCGAACACGAACGGCTCGTATGCGTAGCGGAACGCCCGCGTAAACATCATCATCACCATTGCCACCTTGAAGCACGCCCCATAGATTCCCAACTGTGTCTGCGCGTCATCGCCCGCATAGAAGAACGGGAACATTATCCTGTCCAATGTCTGGTTCATTATCCCGCACACGCCCAATACCAGCAACGGCAATGAGTACCGCAACATTCTCTTTTCCAAATCCCAAGAGAAACACCACCCCTCCGCTTTCCGACGGGACACAACAGAACCCGCTTCGGTATCCCCCTCTTTGAGGGGGTAGGGGGAGTCTCTTCTTTCTGTCTTGAGGGGGTAGGGGGAGTCCGTTCTGGGAGTCGCAAGGATTATGAGGAATAACGTCTGCACCCCCGTTGCTATGATATTCGCCACGAACACATACCCCACACCGTAATCGGGGTCATACCACGGCGATATGATACTCCAGTCCTGTATCTTCGGGCAGAGTACCAGAAAGAACAGGTTGAGCAGTATATTCAGAAAGACAAACAGCAGTTTCAATCCCGCGAACTGCAGCGGACGTTTCTTGTATCGCAGGTACGCAAACGGAATACTGGCAAAGGCGTCCATCGCCACCACCACGCTCAGCAGCGCGATAAACTCCGAGTGGGTAGGGTAGCCCAACACGTTGGCTATCGGTTGGCGGAACACGCAGCACAGCACGGCAAACAGCACCGATGTCGTCAGCAGACTAATCATTGCCGTGGTATATACCGTATTCGGGTTCTCCTCTTCCTTGTTGGCAAAGCGGAAGAAACCGGTCTCCATGCCGTAGGTCAGTATCACCAGTAGCAAGGCGGTCCAAGCGTACAGGTTGGTAACGATACCGTAATCAGCCTGTTGTGCCAGCACGTAGGTATATAGCGGCACAAGGAGCCAGTTCAGGAACTTGCCCACTATCGAAGACACGCCGTATATCGCCGTCTCCTTCGCCAATACCTTCATCTGTCTTGTATCACTCATCTTTCTCAGGCTTACAATCCTTTCCCGCTATAATAATAACAATCTCGCCTTTGCCTTCCCGTTCTTTGAATGAAGCAACTAACTCGGAAAGAGTACCACGGCGGGTTTCCTCAAACTTCTTGCTTATTTCCCTGCTCACACTTGCTTTACGGTCTGCCCCCATGTATTCCGCTAACTGCTCCAAGGTCTTCACCAATCGGAACGGCGACTCGTAAATGATTATCGAATGGGTCAGCGTAGCCAACTCCTTCAATCGTGTTTGCCGTCCTTTCTTCTGCGGCAGGAAGCCCTCGAAGTAAAAGCGGTCGTTGGGCAGTCCCGAGTCCACCAATGCAGGCACGAAAGCCGTGGCACCGGGCAGGCATTGCACCTCCACACCTTTATCTACGCACGCGCGCACGAGCATGAAGCCGGGGTCGGAGATACACGGTGTGCCGGCGTCCGAAATCAATGCCACAGTCTCCCCCGCTGCGATGCGCTCCGCCATTGCCTCCGATGTCTCGTGTTCGTTGAACTTATGGTGGCTCTTCTGCGGAGTGTGAATGTCATAATGCTTCAGCAGCACCGACGAAGTGCGTGTGTCTTCAGCCAAAATCAAATCCGCCTCTTTCAACACACGCAACGCCCTCAGCGTTATATCCTCCATATTCCCCACAGGGGTCGGCACTACATACAGCATCTCTCTAACCTCTAATCTCTAATCCCTAACCTCTAAATCAAAATCTCCTCCTCAGCACATTCTCAAACAACTGCGCTGCGGTGCTCTCCTTATCCCAATCGAAGTGCTCACGCACATACTCCATAGCCTCATCCAATGTGTCAAGGCTGTTCAACTCGTCCAATGCCTTTTGCATCTTCTCGCCGTTGCCTGCAAACAACTCGCGTTGGAACAAGAACCGGTCTCCCAACGATATTGCCTGACGTATATCTTTCACCGGTGCACCGAACAGCGATGTCTGTGTGGGTGCCGTCTTCACCTCTGCCTTGGTCTCTTCCTTGGCTTTCGGTGCTTCTTCTTTTACCTCAGGCACAGCCTGCGGTCGTTCTTCTTTTACTTCCTCTTGAGGTTCCGCTACGGGTGCATTCTCCTCTTGGGCAGCCTCTGCCTCGGGAGCACTCTCCTCCTCTGCATCCTCCTCTACCAATGTCGTTGCCGTCGGCTCTGTTTCGGCATCCTCGTCCTCACCCACTATCAACTCCACCTCCACTTCGGGTTCGTCTTTCGCCTGCCCCATACTATCCGACAGGTTACGAAGCCATTCCGTCTTCTCTGCGATGGCGTTATTGGTGGCTTGTATCTGTGTTATCTGTTGTTGCATCTGCTCCAACACGCCTGCCACCGACTGGTCTGTCTGCGAATTGGCTGACAACTGGTTTTCCAACAGCGTCACCCGCTGCTCCAGAGCAGATATCTTCTGCTCCAGAGCATTGGTGTACGCATTCAGTGATTGAATCAATTCTTCGTTCATAAACGAATTATTAATTATTAACTATTAACTATTACTTGCTTAACAAGCAACTCGTTCTAACCATTTCACCATACCCAGCATCACGCCCATCGATACCAAGCAGATACCAAGGAATACAGCCCAGCAGTATTGTATCGGCCATGCGTTGTACATAACGGGGCCAATCCAAATCATCAGGTTGCCCAATGCCGTTGCGCCTAACCACAGACCCTGACACAGACCTACCATGTGACGTGGAGCCACCTTGCTCACAAACGACAAGCCAAGCGGAGAGATGAACAACTCTGCCACAGTCAGGAAGAAGTAAGTAACTACCAATACCCACGGACCGGCTTTTGCCAAACCGGCAGCAGCCATCTGTTCTGCGTCCATCTCACGGAAAGCAGTACCCGAAGGATAGTGGTTCATAGCCGAGAATATCATCAGGAACAGGTAAGCGCAACCCGCGATAGCCATACCGATAGCAATCTTGCGGGGAGTGCTGATGCTCTTGCCCTTGCGGGTCAATGCCGAGAATATCCACATGATAATCGGGGTCAGCACTATCACAAAGAACGGGTTCAGTGCTTGCCAAATCTCAGGAGCAATACTCTCTGTATGCACGAAGTCACGCGCGAATACCGACAACGATTGACCGTTCTGGTGGAAACTGAGCCAGAAGAAGATAGCCACACCCAGTACGGCAAACAAAGCATACATACGCTGCTTAATCTCTTTCGCCATCGCAGCCTTCTCGGCAGCCGTGTATTCCACTACCGTATTTGCCTCTTTCTTGGCAGGTTGCGGGAACATCTTCTTCGTGCAAAGGAAGATAATCAACGAAATCAGCATGGCAGCCACCGATGCGATAAACGAGTAGTGAATACCCGTGTTGAACACTTCGATGTACTCATGGCAGAACTGGCTCATGTTTTCAAATACATAACCGTCACCGATAGCGGCTTTCATGGTCTCCGTAAACTTGTTGGTGATTTCACCGTTAGCCAGGTACTGGTGGCACAACGCAGGCATATCGGCATTGTAAATCAAGTCATGCGCTTTCAGCCACCACTGGCGGAGCAGAGGAGCCACAAACGGAGCAATCAGACCACCGATGTTGATGAATACGTAGAAGATTTGGAAACCCGAGTCGCGGCTGTCTCTTGCCTTTGCCAATGCCTCGGGACCTTTCTTCTCTGCTTCTGCCTCCAGTTCATCGTACATCTTGCCTACAATAGCCTGCAGGTTACCCTTGAACAGACCGTTACCGAAGGCAATCAGCAGCAACGCAAAGCAGGTGAATACCAAGATTCCCCACCACTTGCCGTCACCGTCCACCTCACTGAACACAGGGAATGACAATGCCACATAACCGAGAGCCATAATGATTAAGCCCCACTGAATGGTCTTATTGTAGTTCTGTGTCTTATCGGCTATCAGACCGCCGACAAGGCTCAGTACGTAGATACCACAATAGAACACAGAGTAGATAGCACCTGCCGTAGCATCAGGCAAACCGAACTTCGACACCAGGAACAGCAGCAGCACTGCGTTCATGATGTAGTAACCGAAACGCTCGCCCATGTTTGCGAGTGCGGCAGGAATTAGACCTTTTGGGTGATTTTTGAACATAAAAATTGTTTTTTAATGGTTTATATTAGGGTTGTCTATTTGTTTCTATCACAGTACACCAGCCGTGCTTGTCCTCTGCACGACCGTATTGTATGTCTTGCAAAGCCTCATACAAACGTGTCATCACGGGACCGGGCACCTCACCGAAGTGATACGTTACCTCCTTGTCGGGGTCATACACCTTGTTTATAGGTGACACCACACATGCCGTACCGCACGCAGCAGCCTCCTGCATATCTGCCAACTCCTCCACGCGTATATGCCGGCGTACTACGCGCATACCCGCCTCTCGGGCTATCGTCATCAGCGAATCATTGGTGATACTCGGCAGTATAGCCGTGGAGCGGGGAGTCAGATACGTGATGCCCTTCTCTGTCTGCTGTATGCCTATGAAGTTCGCAGCACTGCACTCGTCTATGTAGCGGTGTGTCTTGGCATCGGTGAACATACAGTCATAGCCTAATGTATGGGCTGCCTCGCTGGCGCGGAACGATGCCCCGTAGTTGCCGCCCGCTTTCCATTGCCCGGTGCCGAGCGGAGCGGCACGGTCGATAGTCCTGTTCACAATGAAAGGCGTGCAATGGAAGCCCCCTGCGAAATACGAACCTATAGGAGTCGGTATCACCACAAACTCGCAGTCCTTCCCGGGCTCCACGCTTATCTCAGGCGTAGTGGCGAACAGCACAGGGCGGAAGTACAGGGTGGCACCTGTCTCGTAAGGCGGCACGAAATCCATGTTCTTCTCCAATGCCAGCAGTATCGCCTCGCAGAACAACGCCTCGGGTACGGGTGTCATACGCAGTCCCTCTGCCGAGCGTTGCATACGCCTTGCGTTGTCGTGCATACGGAATACGCGCACTTTGCCGTCCACACCGCGAAAGGCTTTCAATCCCTCGAACACACCCTGCCCGTACTGTATGCCTGTTGATGCCACGTGCACGCTCATGTATTTGTCCTTCGTAGCGTAGGGTTTCTCCCATACACCGTTGCGGCAAGCGGCACGGACGATATAGTCCGTCTCCGTATAGTGAAAACTCAACTGACGCCAGTCTATATGCTTACTGTCTGTCTTATTATCTGTCATATATACAAGATTGCTTCGGGACCCATATTGAAGAGTACGTCCACAATGCTCAAATTGTTCTTAAACCCTTGTTGGTCGGCAAATATCTGGTAGTAGGGCTTTGCCGCTCCCTCCCAGTACTGCTCCAACTCCTGTTGCGCCCAGTCCTTGGTGCGCGTCATCTTCACTTGCTCTAGCCCCAACAGCCGCATCACCACATCATTCAGAGCCTCGTTGTAGTCCATCAGGTACTCATACCGCTGCTCGTAGAACGGACGGAACATGTCCTCATAGTACGTGAAGTACGGCGTGTGCTGGTACGCACTGACCAATGCCATCCAGTGGCGGTGCTGCCACTTGTCCTGGTAGGTTATCTTCACGTCCCGTGTGTATTGCTTGCTCTCACACTTGCCCACGGGAATACTCAACATCTGCACACCGTTGGTACCGGCTATCCGACACCTGTTCCTGTACGTCTGCTTCGGAAACGACTCCCATTGCTCCACCTCCACTTGGCTATCTGCACGCAACACCGCACTGTAATACGCTATCGGTGCCAAGTATGCCGTAGGTACTACCATCAATTCTTAATTCTTCATTCTTAATTTTTAATTCTTTCCCCTTACTTCTCACCATACTTTGTTGAGCCCCTCCTTTGGAGGGGTGGGGGAGGTCTACTGCTCTGCTTTTTGCCCTATCCTGCGCCAACGTATATGTCCTTTTCCCCACGGATTATCCTTCTCGATACTCAGCCATATAAACACCGGTCTTCCCACGATATGGTCTTCAGGCACGAAGCCCCAGTAGCGCGAGTCTGCCGATTTGTGCCGGTTATCCCCCATCATCCAATAGTAGTCCATCGCGAAGGTGTACGGCTCACCGATATGCATGGGTTGGTGTTCGTATGCGTCGCCGATACGCTTGTACAGCCAATAGTTCTCCTCGGTTATCATCACCGTGTCGCCTTTCCGCGGGATATAGATAGGACCGTAGTTGTCCCGTGTCCAGTCATTATGCCCCAACGGATACACTTCCCCGCCCATGGTCTCGGGCTCTATCTCGATACTCACGATGTGAGGGTTCTTCTCCAACTCGGCTTTCATCGCCTGTGTCAGCGGAAGGTGATAGACTCCCGCACCGTTGCTCTCGCGGTCGTCTTTCGATATGCCTATCTTGCTCAGGTACGAGTTACCCAACACGTGTCCGTCGGTATGCACAATGTAGTTGTACTGCAACTCCTCGTGACGCGGTTCCGCTACGCCGTTGATATACACCACATTGTCAATGATTTGCAACGTGTCGCCCGCTGTACCTACACAGCGTTTCACATAGTTCTCACGCCTGTCCACAGGGCGCACCACGATGTCGCCGAACACATCCTTGCGGTTCTCCACTACCCGCTTGCCGTAGTAGTGGCACAGTGTGTAATAGTCGGGGTTCTGCATCTTGGTGCATACCGTATCACCGGCAGGGAAGTTGAATACCACGATGTCCCCTTTCTCAGGGGTGTCCCAACCGCGCAGACGCTTGTATGCCCACTGTGGCTTGTCGATATAACTCTTTCCGCCTCCCAACCATGCAGGGAACGTATGCTGTACCAGCGGCATTGAGAGCGGGGTATTAGGCACACGCGCACCGTAACTCATCTTGCTCACGTACAGAAAGTCTCCCACGCGCAAGGTCTTCTCCAGCGATGACGAGGGTATCTGATAGTTCTGGAATATATACAGGTTGATGAAATACACGGCTATCAAAGCAAACAATATAGCGTCCACCCACGAACATACCGTGTATTTCCAACTGCTCTCGTGCGGATTCACTTTGCCTGCCTCACGTTCCTCTTTGGTCAGCGGTTTGTATTTGCGCCACCAGTTCCATGGTATGTATTTGGTGGTGAACATATCCACGATGACGGGCAACAGCCATAGCCACCACAGACTCTTGCTGTCGTCCCACGCGCACCATACGATAAACGCCACAAACACAGCACTCCACACACCTGCTGCCACCCAACCTTTGGGCTTCACCTCACCAATCCTATCCTTAAAACTTTTCATTCTCTTACCTGTTCTTTCCTACTATATAACTTACCTCTTATTTGTCTTATGCTTATACGTTAAGGACTCCCTGTTTTCCGTTTTATTGAGCCCCTCCTTTGGAGGGGTGGGGGAGGTC
>ERZ808274.393-NODE-393-length-23122-cov-3.901027_pt1 | contig 23122 bp, 36 predicted proteins | sample MGYA00521277_ERZ808274 | MGnify/ENA primary metagenome ERZ808274 (study PRJEB31516, sample SAMN03275597) | gut metagenome | biome: mammalia-associated habitat; material: feces | host: Papio cynocephalus | place: Kenya | collected 2012-07-28 ... | reverse complement strand
TTATAAATATTATATATATTATATTATGTTTGTACGTTCGAGATTAGTACAGCATCATCTGCAATAGTATACTCATCTTCTTAATAAGTAGCATTGACGGCAACAACAGTTTCTCCTTCTTTTACCACAGCATCATTAACCGAAATAGAACCCGCATTAAAATAAGCATAAATACTTCCTTCAATACCCGCATTAATATAAGACACTGGTATGTATTTTCCATCAAATACCTATTTAATATCCGCCTCTTCATCGTCAATATACGAATGTTCGCTGTAAGAGGAATAATAAAAATTAATTTGACCGCCGCTTGCATTTATCGTTATTGTTATAAAATGTATATAAGTTCCAACCGTTGGAATTGCAGGAGTATATGAATATCCGTGATAATTGTATTGTTTTGTAGAAACTTCGATCGTAATATCTGGCAGCGCAATACCAACATCGCCCTCCATAATGTCGCCAGTTGTAGTGTAAGTTAAAGTGCTTGCCGTTTTACTTTTCAATCGAAATGTTTGTCCGCCATATACGATAACATTATCATAAAGATCTGCTATTAAATTATTATATTGATCATCTGTTAAGGTTCCGAAACTAGTAGTGAGATTTAATACAAAATTTATGATTATCATAAACAATATAATTTTGTTTATTAGCATTTAATATATTTACTTGATCTTCCGTGATAGCTGTAGTGAGATCTGTGAGAATAATGTATCGTACCTCTTGTTCATTTAACTTAGCTGTAACACCTTTATTTTGAACAGGATTTTCGCTAGTTTTAGATAATTCACTATCAACAGTTATTTCACCACCAAAAGGAATATCTGTTCAAGCTCCGCTGGTAGGATCTTTATATGAAATACTTGCCATTATTTCACCTCTTTTTCAAGGACCCTCAATTTTTCAACCAAAGCCTTACAAGCTTCTTTCTTTTCTTCAAAATCTTCTCTTTCCATTCCAAATAAACTTACTTGCTCTACATCTTCACGATATTTAACCAAAATGGCTTTTTTCTCAGCAATAAACTTCATTTTTGCTTGTTTTGCAAACTCTACTTCAGACGGGACATAAACTTTCGGTTTAGTCAATTCTGCAAATTCTTCTTCTGTAATTTCTTCATATTTTTCCAATTCCGCCTGAGAAATTGGTGATTTAAGATTTAAGAAGCTGTTTCCTTCTTTTGACTTATAATAACATCTTTTCATTGCCTTACCTCTTTTCGTGTATTTTGTTTTAATTAGATAATTTACTAACTATTAATATATATTCGTCATCTGCAAACTCATATACGGATCGCAATATTACAAAGCTTTCTCATAAGATAAATGTTTAACGATTGGCATCTAAGAATCTTAAATCATCGCTAGATATTCCGCATTTGGCAATAATAAAAGCGTTGGACAATTGATTTTGAATCATATAAACAATAGCCAAATCTCCAACATTTAAATTATAAATAGATTGATTAGATATATTAGGAACAACCCTTATAGATTCAAAATCGGAAAGCATTTTTATATTAACAGTCCCATCGCCATTTACACTATCTATTTGACAAATCTCCGTTCGATCCTATTTGTTTTGTTCTTCTTTAATAAGGGAACGTATTATAGATAAAAAATTATTAGCTTGATCTGCTTTGTCCATATTTCCCTCCTTATCTACTTGTGAACGAAAGATTGTTTATATTCGAACTCGAAATCGACATCGTTCCACTGTAATCAAGCGAAAATGAAATCGATTGTACAAGAAATTTTTCATTTTCTATACTATAGAAACTATCTGTAATTTCTATCAAATTATTAACTTCTATCAATGGGTTTAACAATGTCGTATTAGAAACACTTGTTTTAACAACGCTTACTTTTCTTAGTTCATAATCAGCTCGTTCTTGTGCTAAATAATCCGAGGTAATTGCAGAATCATTAATTATAGAACCAGTCCTGTATCCAATTCTAGAAACACCAATTGGAGAATCTGCGGCATTATTTATAGATGAAGCACGGCAAGTATTTCCGTTAACATTTGAGCCAATGACAATAATTCTATTAACAATATCATCAAACGAAAAGCTGTAATTATGTGTCATCAAATCACCATTATCAGCATCAAAAGAAAATAAGACTGGTTTATCGGCATCGTTGATTACTTCTTGTTTAGGGACAAAGGTTAAATTACCATTCACATTGTAAAATACCTCCGCAGAAAGCATTTCAGCAAGTTTCAAAATAATAGAACCATAAGTAGTTCCAGCAGATTCAGAAATTTGAGAAATAACTTTTCTACCTTTGAACAAAGAACTATAAATAATATCCTTTTGATCTAACATATATCCAGATCCATTATCAGAATCCAAAATATTATTTATAATTTCTTCAATATCCTCTCCAACATTAATCGTATAAGAATATTCGAGCGTTCCATTTTTCCCTTCTAAAACAGAAAATTTATCAGCAGTCTCTATACTTACTGTCTTTGTATCCGAAGAATTGTCAACGCTTTGACTTTGACAAGAATAAACTCCTTTCTTAAACCAGACAACGCTGTTTTCATCTTCATTTAAATTAAAGCCGATATAAAAAGAAAATTTTTGCCCAACCCAAAAACGGTTAATTGATGGAGTATATTCTCCGCCATTATTATTTAATTGAAAAGATAAGGTTCTTCTTTGTCCGCTTTGATAGTTTTCTGAATAACTCCCACCTAAAATATTTTCATTAGGAATTTCATATCTTTCTGTTTCATCTGTATTTAAAACATATATTTTAAATCTTGGATGAATATGTTTATTTTTAATATATTTTTCAATATATGAAAAATTATAATATTGACCAAATAAATAAGGAGAGGTAATAGAAATTACCTCTCCGCTTCCCTGTAAAGAAAACTAAGATGAATTATAAATCATATTTACCTCTCCTATTTATATTTTTTATTTAATGCCACTAACGGCATACATAACATTATCAACATAACCGAAACCTATATTGTAAGATGTTCCAGATTTTGCATTTAATTTATTATTTTGAACATCTTCGCCAATAAGTGTCGTATTTGCAGGCGGCTCATATACGAAATCGCTGCCAGCAACAAAGTTGATTTCTGCTTGCGAACATTGACGATTCTTGTAATATTCGTCATTTATTGTTCCATATTCAGTTGTAAGACCAGTAATTGTACCTAAATTATAAGTCATATTGTTATTTAAAACAATATTAGGCGTTGTACCAGTAATTTGTTCAACATTACCTTCTGCTTCCAAATACAAGTCTTGATCTGTTTTATCACCAACAAGTGTAACCCCATTAATAGAGGGTTTGTTGGCAAGTGCATTGTAATCTAACACGGGTTCATCTCCTCCACCTGAGGTATTTCCAGACACGTCTGTAGTAAATCCAGTTGTCTGTATAATTTGTGCGTTATCCGCTTTTGCTATTTCAGTCCAACTAAAATTAATCGTTATCGGTTGTTTATCCCAAGATTCATTGATTGAATATGAAGATTCTGTAATTTGAATAATAAACGCCTATCCCTTTGAATTTTTATAAAGTTTAGGATTTCCAGAATTACAAACCTTTCTCCACTCATTCAGCATATCAACGCTGTCATTAGAAGTTATTTTCGCATCAAACACATTGATAACTTTTTCATTCATTCCGCATTGATCCAGCAATTTCTTCCATCTTGATTCGGTATAGCCGCCGTAATAGTCATTTGCGTTTGCCTTTAATGCCCAGCTCACATTTCCATCGTCATCTCTAACTAATACATAATTCGTTGTTAAATAATCAAATGGCAACATTTCTGCGCCAAGCAGACAAGAAACGCTGCTTGTAATGTAATTCTTTTTCCCATAAGAAAATGCAGGAAACTAACCAAGAGTGTCTTGTTGAGATTTTGAAATATTCTACTGTTGTTCTCCTGGCTCAACATTGAATTTGAACAGCCAAGTTTCATTTTCTGATGTTGTGTAAACATTTTCATCAGTGGTTTTATGAAGCTCGGAAATCGTCCAATATTCCCATTTTGTTGTAATCGGGAAATGAATTTCTTTTACAACTGCACCGCCAGATTGACCTTTGTCTGTCAAATAAATTATATACTCATAGTTTCGATTAGTTGAAACATTGTAGTCTATAATACGAGATAAATTATTTTGTAAAGACACTGGATGCAAAATCTTTTCATAATAAATTTGGTTTTTAGCATCTCTCCAAACTTCTCTTTTATATACGGATCTTTGCGGAGGGTATTGCAATGATGTTGTAACAATGCCATCTGGAGGAGGGATACTAACACCTGACACACTCGTTGATGGGATTGGCTCTGTTGAAGTATAATTCAAGGCAAACAGAAATCCATCTTTATATTCAATATCACCTTTTTCGTCTACCGTATAAAAATTTTTATATTGCTATTTTTTAAACTTCAATAAATCCGCGCTTTTATTTTTATCGTTATAACAATAAAGATAATTTACAGAGGATGAACGACTACTTTTACCCTATGGTGTTTTATAATCTCCGTAGCCAATACCGATATGTAATTTCGCCATATCAACTTCCCTCCTTTGGTGTTTCATCCATAGTGTCGCCCATTGTCATAGTAACATCTATATCTGTATCGCCACCCTAATAATTTACATCGAATGTACAAACTTTACCATTTAATGAATTTCTTCTTGTAATTAGAGTTTTATCATCGTTTCGAATATTTATTAAGTCCGTAAATTCTGGATCATTCCCGTCATCCCAATAATAATCATGTTCAATTCCATCGGAATCTATATACGTATCATTCCAAATATTATCCTTTATGAATTTCGGAGCATTATTTGCCAATCTGTTCGCATAAAATGACTAAACTTCATTATTACTTATAACGATATTAAAAGTCGTCGAAACAATTATTTTTTCATTTGTGTCTTGCCATATAGAATATGTTCTTGCTCCATCTATAAAATTACCAAGTACATAAGGATTTTTTCCCCCGCTATAAATCGGATTTCTTCCTTTTGTATAAATCGGAAATTCATATATGAGGTCAATATCATTATCAATAAAACCAGTGCTATCAAAATGAGCCTTTATTGGATTTTCGCTAATTAATGTTTTCATACCATTAGAAGAGTAATCAATAAAAAACCAAGTATTTCTAGCTGATACATTTGGTACATTTATCCAAAAAGGAATTATGTTTATTGGTAAATAATTATAAATATCGCTTTGTTTTATCCCATAACTAGATGGCCACAAATCAGTAGTTGATCTAGATCTCCCATAAGGTTTCCCTGCTGAGTTGGGCAAGCCAATCAAGGTTTTATTAGCAACGCCATTTTGAATTTTCTATATAAACGCAGAATTTTGATTCGGAAAACCGCCAATTATACCATCTGGCCATTGATCTTGCGGAATATAAAAATCAGCTATTTTAACGGAAAGTGTTTTAGAAGAAAAATTATCACTTCCGTCTATAATGACATTCAAAAACTCTGCATCATATTGTTTTGTATTGATTTGCATTTGTGTTTTAAAAGAAATTCCCTTTTCTTCATCAAATTCCAAATCGTGCTTAGACGGAGCATTATAAGAACTCGTACCAAGATTACCATATACGCAATCATAAAGAACGCCATCCGAATCATCGCCAATATTCATAACAGAATTTTGAATATCATACGTAACACCATAAGGGTTATTTGCATAATTGTTTTCTGTATATAAATAATTTCTATCTTGAAGATTGGGGAAAATATAACCAGCTTTATCTGTGAACCAAATGTCTACAGCGGTTAAATCACATCTCAAACCGTAGTTTGCCCATTCGTCTTCTCTAACAATGTCAATACCTTGACCATTATTAAAATTAGTGTGAATAAGCTGTTTTACTGTAATAATTGTACCATATTGATCCGTTAAAACAAGAACAATAGTATAATCGTGATTATCCTCTGCCAACCCATAAAATGTATATTTTATCTCTTTGTCATATCCGACTTGTGATTGTAATATAATGTCAGACGAATTTAAATCTTTGTTTTCTCCAGAATAATCACCATTATACAAAAACCACTGATAATTTCTCCATTGAATTAAATTGTTCTGTTGATAGTTCGCAATTACGACAATACTTCTTTCATTAACTAAATAGCGTTTTGGATTTATTTCTGGTTCTGGCTGCGGGGAAGCACCACCAGAAGCACTTTCTAATTTGATTGTTACTATTGGTCTTGAATACAAATTAAATTGATTCTCACTACTTGAACGGAAGAAAGTTTTTATTGAATAAGGATCGCCTACACTAAAACGAACCATTGGATAAAATATAACAGACTTATTTTCATACTCATAACTACTTTTATATGCTTGCCCAATTGCCCAGACGGTCTTATCTAATGACATAATTTTTGAAGAAGAATTATCTTTATCAAATATTTTATCTCCAATAGATATTGCCGTTGAAGGAGAAATAAAATTAATAACGCCAGTTGTTATATCATAAATATAAAACGAGATAACATCATCTACTTCTAAAGACTCTGGCGTTCCATCAGGTTTATAAACGACACGTATTTCACACGTTTTCCACTTCTCCCTCCATATATTATTAATATTTTGCATTTCCAATACATCTGAACCATATTTCCCACTATAATACAATCTTGTTTGTTGTTTAGAAGAATTCTGTACAAATTTAACCTCTACCTATAAATAAGAATTTTTAGAGGAACGATAAGCAAAAATTTGATAAGTATGCTTATCCTAAAGAATATCATCCTCGAATTTTATAATATAAATCGGGTCTCTCATCCAGTCATTATAACCGCCGCCTTCCGATACGGGTCTTTCTTTAGCTGTTCCAGTTACTCTCCAAGTGTTTCTATATAAATATTCATATTTTAAATTGTTTGTCGATATTGTAGTCGAAGACGCCAGCTATGAAGTTACATCCATATTGTTTTTATAAATTAATCCATAATTAGATTCATTAGGGTTATTTGGATAAATCTCTACAGCTTCTTCTAAATCAAATTTTAACGGAGTTATGTTAATTGCACCCGTCGTAACTTGTTGACCTTCTTGCGCTGGCGGATATGCTTGAATATTTTTTCCGCAAAATCCATCATAATCATCGGATAAATTGGTATCGAGAACAATTTTATTTGTAATTTTGCCCCAAGTATTTGCGTCAGATGAACGATACCATTGGATAGTAACCTTATAATATCCCGATATTTCACTCTTAGTATCAATAGTTGGAGTCTATGGTATCCATATCCCATTATAATTTGAAGATGTGCTGGTTATTGATGTCGGAATATTATTGTTAGTAATATACCCATCATTTTCGGTTATATCATCTGTATCAGTTTCTGTATTCAAAACAACCCTAGATGAATTGAAATTTACCGTTGGCGTTGAACTACTCAAAACATCACCAACAGTATTACCATAAACAGTATGACCTTCTTGCGTGATTTTTTTTGTAAATGCAAATGGTTTATTATAAACGCTTTTTACACTTTCAATTTTGTCATTATCCGTTGTTCCCGTTGGCTATACATAAAATATCTGTTTTAAATAAGCCGCCGACGAATCGGAAGGAGAAGGATGAAAATATTTTGGAATAAACAAACCTTTAGTTATACAAAAATCAACTTTATCCGTAGTTCTTAAATCATCTGGACTATTACTCATTTTGAAAATTTGAAAAACGTTGGCTAAGTCAACATCGCTTTGTAACATTCCATCCTGACCATTTTGTAAATACATGTGTCCAAGATAAGAATCATAATCTTTTATTCTAACTCTGGTTCCAATTTGATCTACATTACCGGTAATCTTTTTGCTAATTTGAAAACTTGAATCAATATGTACAATATCGGCTTTACACAATTGAATAAAATAATCATTATAAATCTAATCACTCGGATAACTTTGAATTCTTTCATTTGTAGAACCAAGAATCTTCCCATTGGCAACCGTCATATCATAATATTTATCATCTTCTGGTCTATTCTCGTTTGCCTTAACGGCATTTTCTCCCAATTGATACAAAGATATTGACCACTTATACTAACTACCATTAGTCAACTCAATCGTGTTTCCGGATTTATCTTTTATAATCTTATTGCTACTATCATAATAAACCATATTATTTTTTGTTGTTTCTGCAAAACTACTGAAATCGCTCTGTTTAACAACAAAAGGAATTTTTAAATATGTACCATTCAAACCAGTATTTAAATCAGAAATACCATTAGTTTTAATAGGAGAATCGATTCTTATCGTATCTTTTCTTAAATCTTCAATATATGACATATTATCAATAGTATTTCCGTTAAATGGAAAAACTTGGTTATTGTCATTATCATAGATAGTTATAGCATACCCGTCGATTTTTGTGTTTGACGTATCTATTTTACATTGAAAATAAATTGGTCCTTCGTCCAAATATGTAATATCAAAAGCTGTTAAATACGGCGAACAATTTGTCGGTTTAAAAACTGCCATAATACTGCCTCCTCTTTTTATTTTTATATTGAGTTGTGGCGGGCGGGAGGTATCTCACTCGCCACACCCAAACTTATTGGTGGAGTATTTAGTTTATAGTGCAAACACCCCAAAACACTACTAATATATTAAATTTTACTTTTCGAACTTATAAATTTCTTCTGGAAAATATTTTTCCATAAACGCAGTTCCTCTGCGAGTTGCATCGCCTTCGAACCAAATTGAATCATAATGAGGATGGACTCGTCCTTGATGCTTCGGAGCTTCAAAAAATACAAGCCAGATAATCAAAATAATCGCATACAAGAACAAAATCAAAAATATGATAATAACTGGAAGACAATGAGTGCATACACCAATCATCATAGGAATAAAAAATACCGCTGCAAACAACGTACAAAATATAGATAAAAACTTAATTTTATCTTTTTCTGTATCGCACTCATACATCCAATATCTTACCGCACTCGGAATAGAAACAACAAAAGGTGTAAGTGGTCCAAGAATTATATTTTGCAAACCGTGTCCGTGTTCGTGGCAAAATGTTGATTTTGAGCAAGTCTCATCAACAATAAAACCAGCACCCCATTCTGCGCCGCCCCAATTTTTCCCAATTCTATTATAATATGAAAGACCAAATCTTTTCGGTTTTGTTTTTGTAATTAAACAGGAACCCAAAACAACGAACAAACCAATAAAACTCATTATGAATCCCCAAGTAAATGAAAGGAAATAAAAACCAATCATCATAAGAATTCTTTTAGATTTTTTCATTTTGTATCACCTTAAGCTTGTGCAGCTTCGTAAGTTCCCTCAATACCACAAATAGTGACGCCTTTCTTAATATTTTCTGGAAGCAACGTAGCAGGCTTCGTCAAAGTAACGGACGAGAAGACTTTTCCCGCGGACGGGGTAAGAGTTTGATTCCCGTTTGCGAAATTCGGTTCAACTGTCTTTGTTTCTGTTGGCGTAGCTGGAACGCTAACCGTAACTTGTGACAAACCATCGTACGATTCATCGGGTTTGACAACGCCATTAGCACTTGCTGTCTTTGCTTGTAACTTTGGAGTGGTCGGTGGTACATTTACAGTTACCTTTGACAACCCATCGTATCCACCATCTGGAGTAACTTCGCCATTCGCCGTAGCCGTTTTGGCTTGTAATTTTGGAGTTGTAGGAGGAACGTTTACCATAACCTGTGAAAGACCATCATAGGAAGCATCTGGCTTAACAGCGCCATTCGCAGTAACCGACTTTTCCTGAAGTTTCGGCTGAACATTTACCGTAACTTTAGAAAGGCCATAATACGTTTCGTCTGGCGTAATTGCACCGTTAGCTGTCGCTGTTTTTTCTTGAAGCTTTGGTTGAACGTTGACGGTTACTTGCGACAATCCATCATATTCCGAATCTGGTTTTACAACCTGATTTGACGTTGCTTCTTTCGCCTGAAGTTTCGGCTGAACATTTACACTAACTTCCGAGAACCCTTCATAACCATCGTCGGGTTTTACGGTACCATTTGCCGCAATCGACTTCGTTTGTAAATTAGGTTTTACATCTACTATTACAGTTGAATAACCTTCGAGATCTTCATCCGAGGCTTTATAACTTTTATTTTCCGTGGCTTCAAGAGCTCCAAGCACAGACGGAATATCACCACCAGCAATATATGCGCCGTTCTGAAGAACGTAATTTTTTTGTGCGCCATTTTCAACAATTGTAACAACTGAAGTATCAAGAGGAATTCCATAATTAAAACCATTTCGAGTAATATATGGCGCATTAGCAGGAACATTTACAAGATCGTCAATACTATCAGCGAAGAAATTTAAGATGTATCTTTCACCAACTTTTTTTGCATAATCCAAATAATACATAAATTTTTCTCCTTATATGTTTATTTGAAATAACGCGATGTATTTCAACCGCGTTATTTCATTATTTAATTTAACTACTGTGTCTTGTGTTACCAGCAGCAGAACGCAAATCAATCATAAATTTATTCATATCAAATCCGCTATCAGCATTAAATGTTGCATAAACAGTTCCAATATTTGTAGAATTATCATTGCTGGTAGAATTCGATTTAGAAACATTTGGCATCTGATTACGAAGAGTTGCAATAAGATTCGGAGCGATTTCACCAAGAGTAAACAAATTCTTTGTAAGATCGGCAGGAACAATACCAGAATGAGAAGGAAGCGATGTGAGCGTACCTTGTGGTGTTACAATGGCTTCTGTACCAAGCTCGTTGATATAGGTTTTTCCACCAGAATAATCATAAGAGCCTGTTGCATTTGATGATATAACTCCACCCATGTCACCATCGCTGCTATACAAAGTCATTCGCGGATCTTGGACGGTATATAATTTACCATTATTTTTATACCATATCATATCCTCATCATAAGTGTTTACAATTAATACATCATCTGGTAAATCTTGCCATTCATAATACTGTTTATTATCTTCATTGTCTCTCCAGCCCTAAAATCTTCCAAAAGTTCCATCTTCTTTTCTTTTTGCAAAAAACGCTTGAACCTTACTATCTCCAAACTCCTTTTGCGTATGTCGATTTGGTCTTGTTGTATCAGAAGCCTACATAAGATCATCGTAATTTATCGAAAATGTAATTTGACTCTGTTCGTTACCAAATGTAGATTGAGTATAATCTTTACTCCAAAGGCCCTTTGTTGAAACCGTAATTTTTTCCCTTTTTTTATCCGGATCGTTTACACCAAGACCACTACTTCCCGTCTGATTTCCAACATCTCCGGTTGAAGCACCCGTGTTGTTTTTTATAGAATCTACAATCTACTAACGAATTTTATCCGCATATTCTTTACTGCTCATTTTTTGTAAAGCATCAATAATATTGGAATGATTTTCATCAATACCAAGACCATCTTTAATTTCTTTAACAACATCTGTTAGCGCATTTAAACTTTCGTTATTTTGAATAGCTTCCAGAATAGCTTTTTGCTGATTTAATTGATCAATCTGATATTGTAAATCTTCTTCGGTTTGTTGTCTTTCTAATTCATCGACCTTATCTTTAGCTTCTTGAATCGCAGAGGTGTCCGCTTGTGCAACAAACCCAATACCAGCGCGATAAACTAACTTCTTCTCTTTCTTGGCGTTTTCGAGCGCATCGCGTGCTTTAATTAAATCAAGTTCTTTCTATCTCTACTTATTAATATCGCCGAGTTGATCTTTTATTGACTGCAAATTATCGATTTGTTTATCTAATAATTTATTTTCAAGTTCAATTACTTTGCCTCTCTCCTCGTCTACATAAGTTTCGATAGGAGTTCCAGCGACAACAACGCTCGACCACATATCCATCAATTCTTCTGTCCACTCAATATTGGCCGATCCAAAATCTTTTGCGTCTTTGATCTTTTTCAAAACATCGTCGCTTATACCAAGTTTTTTGGCGTTTGTTTCAGCAGAAGTTTTGAAAATTTCCCAAAGATCCGTCCTGGTTTGTGCGCCTTTGGCTATTTTACTAGCATAAGCTAATCCAAGACCACCTTCCGGGTTCGCAATCATAGCGGTAATATTCTTAATAATATTATCCTGTGAAACATTTCCATCTTCATCGAAAAGCAAATCGGGATATTTAGAAATGATTTTCTATAAGTTTTCTGCTGTTAATTCAGAATCTTCGCTCAAATCAGAGAATATATTTCCCAGAGTTTCAAATTTACTTAAAAACTCCGTATCGCTGCTCATTACATCTCCAAGCGTAACAAAACCAATAAGATCTTTCAATCCCCTCGCTTGATCTACTGTTAGATTTAAAGCGTGGGCGATATTAGAAATATTTTCTGGATTAGATTTATTTATCTTGTCTATGATATATTTGGCGTCTTCATAAGTAGCTACGCCAAGAAAATCTCTTATCTTATCTTCGCTTTGCGTGTTTATAAATTGATATAACTCATTATATCCGCTAATTCCATCTTTATAATATTGTTTTAACCAGTCTTCATTTTTTATTGAATCGGCTAAATTATAGCTCTCTTTTTTGGTTATAACATTATAATTCTCATGAGTTTTAAATTCAGAGATAATTGTATCATAAGCACTCTTATAAATATTTCCATTTTCGTCAAAAATATTTGCTGTTGGATCTTTTTTTGCCCATTCTCTAGCTTGTTCGATGACCATTCGTTCCAACGAAACATTGCGTAAATCAGAAGAGGTATATGATGAAAATCCGCCGCTATAAAACGCGCCTTTCAACATTGTCTCGTGCAAATTGTCGTTAATAGTTTTTAATTTTATATATAACTATTTAAACTGCGCAACACCCTGCTCAACTGTTTTGTTGTACTCTTCTTCATACTTTGTCCTTAATTCCGAATTCAACGGATCGTCCTAAATATCTTGTATTAATGAGTATTCAGCACTATTAATTTTTTCTAATAAATCATATCTTTCTTCTTCTTTTGATTTATAGGTTTCTTGTGCTTCTGTCATTAACTGCGCGGATCTATAAAGCGCAACCATTTCTGGGGTTAGTTTACCATCGATAACGCCACCAAGTTTTTTGAAATTATCATATAACGAAGAAGATTCGCCCAAAGTTTCGAGCATCTGTGCTCTATATTCTTTTTCTTGCTTGTACTCTTCTGAACCCCACTCATCTCTATCTTTGCTTGTTAATTCTTCTGCAGAGGTAATTGCGGATTCTACTTTTTGAGTGGCTTCAAGTTGCTTCTTGGCTTCGTCAACACGAGCACGACGAGCTATTTCTTCCTCATGGAATTTCTAATACATGGCTTTTCCAACCCACTATCCAATTTTTGGACCTAAAATTGAACCAAGGATAGGACCTACAACTGGGATAGATGATAATAGTGCAGTGGAGACACCAGTGGCAACACCAGTAGTTGTTTTGTCTCTTATATCGGTAAAATCACCATAATCAGCAGTTGCACCAGCCGTAAGACCAGCACCTATACCACTAATTATACCGTAGGTCTTTAAGTTTCTACCAAAAGATTTTCCAAATCGTTTAATCAAAGATGTTCTCTGGCTGTTTTTATTTACAATACTAGTATCCTATGTAGAAGATTGATCTCCTCCCCCTGTAGACGTATTGCGTTTTATACCAGCGGTATTGTCTGCAATTTGTTTTAAAAGTTCTTCTGTATAACTCTTTGGTTGTTGTGCTTTTGAACTATTTAATATTGCTCTTTCTTCTGGAGTTAATCCTTCTTCTCCAACAAGACCGGCACGATATTTCGCTTTTTCAAGTAATTGCTGTTCTACAAGAGTTTTTGAACCACCGAAACTACCTTTAAACCAATTTGCTGCCGCAGATTTTCCACCAAACAACCCCTATATCTTCATACCAAGAGTTGGAAGATATTTAGCATTAATATTGATTAACATTGCAACAATACCGGGGAGCAATTTATCAATATTCTCAACAACGCCAACAATCGCTTCAAAAAAACCTTTTACAAATCCACTTGCTTTAAGCTTTTGTGTAAATCCCTCCCAAGCAGTCTATATTTTCTACATGGAAGTAGCAATACTATCCATAACTGCAGCATATTTTTCATCTGCTGTTCCAGAAGATGTACGAGAAGATTCCAAACTCTCTTTATATTGGTCATAATTTTGCATCAATGCCAAAAATTGGTTGCGTTGTCTCACACCTGCCATAGCAGTTGCAACAGCATTTTGCTCGACGTCGTTTAAATTATCCCATTTTTCAGCCAAATCATCAAGAACTTCATCAAAACCACGCATTTCAGTTGAAGTTGAACGAATCTAAATACCAATAGCATTTAATACCTTTTCAACATCGTTGAGACTATCAGAAGTATCTTCGCCGTCTTCTTCCATTCCAGCAAATACACCAGCTTTAACATTGCCATATCTTGACAGAATCGTCTTTAACGCATTACCAACACTACCAGCGTCTTGCTGTGTAATATCAATAATCGTAGTAAGCATTGCTGCTGTTTGGTCAAGGTCGAGGTTTGCTGCTTTGGCAGCAGAAGCTGTTCTAGATAATGCGGTAGCGATATCACCCGCCGTAGTTGCATATTCGGCATCGAGTTTCGTAAGTTTGTCAACAATCTCAGATGACTCAGTTGCCTGAAGATTAAAACCTTTAAGAACAGCCGTCAACGATGTTGTTGCCGAACTCATATCCATAAAGCCAAGACGAGCGAGTTTTACAGAAGATGTAATCAGATTAACAGATTCACTTGCACTATAACCTTGACGCATCCATTCACTTGCTGATTTTGCAACTTCGGTCGTTGTTGTACCAAGTTCCTTTGCAAGTTTATTGTAACTCGTCATTAAAGAATTTGCTTCGTCAACACTCGCACCAGTTACGATACGAATATCGGTCATTGCTTCATCGAGCTTTAAGATATTTTGATAAACGTTAGCAATTTCTTTTTGAACCTTATTTAAAATACGAGCAGCTACACCAAAATCTGTAATTCTCCTAAAAGCCCTCTTGATGTCATCGCCCATAAGGTCGAATATATTACGCGCACCGCGATTTTGACCTTCTGTTTGAGATTCAGCGAGTTCATTCGTTAATAACCAATCTCCGAAAACATTAGCAAATTCTTGTTGATTATTTTTGTAAATATCCGAAGATTCAATAACTCTCTGCCTACCACGATATTGCTCTGCAAGAATACCAGCATTTTGTGCAATTTGGGACTGTGTTGTTCTCGCTCTTCCTGTGCTTAAATTTGCTTTTTGGGCGGCTGACTTTTGAATTTGTTCATATTTAGTAACAGCTTTGAGTGTTCTCTCATATTCATCAAGAGCATTATTTAACTAAGATTGTTCATCTTTTTCTTTTTTTCTTTGCTCCGCGGCTTCTTTTTGAGCTATGAATATCTTATATTGTGTTTCGTATTGTTTTTGTAAACCGTCTATAGCATCTCTGGTTTCTTGTTTAAAATCTGTTCTCGATTTCAACATTCCAGACGCTTTAAACGTGTTTAATTTATTAAAAGATTCATCTAATTTTGTTATTTTAGAATTAACAGCTTCGAGCGCAGAATCATAACTTAAATATTCATTCGAACCCTATTGGAAATTATCTCTCTGCTGCGTCAAATTATATTGCTCTTCTAATAATTTCTCTTTTTGCTTTAAAACTTTTTCAATCTCTGTAACACGATCAAACTTCTTTCTAGAAGATGAAACTCGTCTTTTATTTCTACGAGATTTCTTTTTATTTAAAGTTCCGTCAACACCTTCATCGCCATAAGTACCGGCTGTTAAAAGAGAGATTTCTTGGTCTGTAATACTAGACGGATCATTTAATAATTTCCAAAAAATTTCACTATAGTCAGCTTGGTTCGTATCTTCGTAAGTATGCATCTTTCCAGATTCGTCTACCAAATTAACCTTTATACGTATTGCTTTATCATAAAGTTTCGTTCCATCGGCACCGACTCTTCCACCACCAGACTCAAATAAACCAATAAGAACAGATTTAAGCTGCTCTAAAGCGTCACCTTTGATACCAGAGCCGTATAGAATACTTTGAATACTATTTTGTTTTAAAAAATCATTTACAAGACTATCGTAGGTTTCGCCTGGACTAAGAACGGTTCCATCGTTTCTTTTGTAGAAACTACGCTCCCCATGTGTAGATTCAAAAAATCCTTTGAACAATTCACGAAGATTTTCCAGCATAGCTTGATAAGAGCGAACCTGTGTGATTTGATTGCCAGTTATTTTATTTTTTGTACTTGTTTTTTGTTCGATAATTACAGCACCTTCATCACCAATCTAAATAACGTCGGCTATGCCTTGTAGATTATTCTTCGACTACGCAGTTAATTTCGTTTCTCCGTACGTTTTTACGTTTGTTAAATCAAGGGTTTCGCCACTTATTTGTTCTCGAAATTTATTAGCCCATTCTGCAGCTTCAGCAAACGCCGCCTTGATCTCGTCATCACTTTTTCCTAAATCTTGTAGTGCTTTTTTGTATCTGTCGTAGTTCTGTTTTGTTCTATCGCTCTCGTTTTCGTTCCCGAAAGTAGCAAGGTCGGAAACATAAGAGCCGCGAGCCATATAAAATTCAGAATTATATTCGCCTTGTTCTCCGATTTTCTTTCGAATCGTTAATGGGAACACGGAGTTTGCAATGCTATGTCCAGTTAAAAACTATTTATTATTCGCTCCATCAACGCTATCGGCAAGTATATTATATTGCTTTGAAAGCGCAGCGATAGCTTTTGCTTCTTTATCGGCAATAATTATTTTATTACTTTCTGCATATGCCTCGCTGACAGACGCCTCCTCTGCTTTGTTTAATGTTTTAACGTGATCGATCCAAGTTTTGTCAACATTTTTTAAATCGCGAGTGGAAATATCTGCGTCTTTAATAGTTTTTTTTTCTGGAGTATAATTTTTCCATGGAAGGCTTCTCAATAAACCAGAAGCATCAGTAGTAAATCTTGTAGAAATATCTCCAAAGACATTTTTAATTCCTTGCGAAGATAAATTTTGTGCAAAATAATATTTGTCCGTACCTAAATCTTTATCATCGAAACTAATATCATCACCGAATATTTTCTTTAAAAATAAATCTCCACCGGATTGTTTATGAATAAGCTCAATAGCTGATTGAAGCGCGGCGTTTGATTTTAAAGAACCATCTTCTTCTAAAACACCGATTTTTTGTAATGAAGATAAAAGACCGTTTGCTCCATCGAAATTAATGCTACCAGAATAAAAATCATCGAGTATCTTGTCTACAACCTCTACTGATTTTTTATATTCTTTTTGCAATTCATCTTCTGACAAACTATCAATATCTCTATTATCACCTCTTAACTTCATCATACGATTGATAATCTTTTTAGAGCTAATTGCATCTTGTTCCAATACTTGAAGAAACACTCTGCCAATCATACCACTATAAATGCTCTATCTATTTTCTTCACTCGTGTTAGGTGATAATGCCGTTTCGTCAAAACCTCTTGCTTTAAGCATGTTTCTAAATTCAGAAGATAGATTGGATAATTTACCGATATTACCGCGCCCTGCTCTTGATAAAACAGCGGCACTACCAACAATATTTTTATCAAATAGTGTTTTTGCTGTTTCATCGTCTATAATTTTTATTTTTCCATTTTCAACCGTCTAGAATTTTCCGTTTTCCCATTTATAACCAGCATCGGACATTATGCTTTGTAATTTGTAAAAGGACAGTTTTTTATTTAACTATTCTTCTGATTGAGCTGTTAAATTTAAAAGTTTTTTTGCTTCATCGGAATAATGCCAACCACCTCTAATACCACCTTGATCTCCGTCGTAGTCTGCATCTACGGCGGCTGCTGCACCAGGATTTAACATAATGGCATCAGAACCAGACAAATTAGAGTTAATAAAAACTTTTCTTATCGTTTTGCCAGCCAAAGCGGAAACAAATGGAGATCTAAAAAGAAGTTGTAAAATCGTTCCTTTATCAAAATTTCCTTTATTAAGTACTTGATTAAATAAGCCGTCAGGATTTTCGTTGTATGTTAAAGCGCTTCTGATTTTTTCTAATTGTTTCGATCGAGATAACTTTGTTCTATCGAAATCCTCTCCATCAAAACCTTTAAACATTTTATCATATAATTCTTCAACCTGCTCGTCTGTGAGTTCTTTTGCTTGTTTCCAAAACATGTCATTGCTAATAAACATACCTTGTGTCGCAACATCCGCTTGAAACTAAGATAGTTTATCGTTTTTCGGTATTCCACCATCCTCAAAAGCTTTTCTAAGCCAATTTATCGGCATTGATAAAAATTTTGTCGGCATAACACCTTTTGTCGGATCTTTATGATATTTTTCATACACAGAGCCTTTGTTCTAAAAATCCTATAATATTTGAAGTAAAACGTCTTTGTACTGCGAATTTATTACGTTTTCATCTTCTGTGGTCTATATTGAAGATATTAAATATGACAGCTAATTAAAATACTATTCATCTCCGGTAAATCCCTATGGAACATATAAAGCATTTCCGCCCCACCTATTACCTTTGTTATCCACGCCACCAAAACCTTTGCCACTATCAATAACAAATTTAATTCTATTTTTGTCTACACGGCTACTATCTAATTCCGCGAGTTTATTAAGAAGCCTACCTTTTAATGTTTGATCTTCGTTAATAATTTCGCCGTTATCCCATTCAGCGTCTTTGATAGATGACAAATCTATTTCTGCAGCATTTTTATCATCTGCATTTGGTTTAATAACTACAACATAATCACTATTACCAACATCGCCCTGCCACCCAGATTTTAAAACAGAATCAGTACCTTGTCGAGATAACTATGCGGTTTGACTTGTCTCTTTGATTGAGGCTTTTGCTTTGTTCTGTAATTCTGTAAACTCACGTAATTTATCAGATTCAATATCCAAAGAATCAACGACTTCATTTATAGCTTCACTTGCGTTTTCTACATTGTTGGCGGTTGCTGCCATTGTCATACTTCTTCTCAATGTTTCTTTGGCACCACTTACATTTAATCCGCCCCACTTATATTCACCAGGACCATGCAAATTAAGAAACGTAATTAAATCTTTTGTGGTTCTAAAAACATCACCAGTTGTTGGATCGACATGATAATATTTATTTTTATCATCAAGTTTATTATAATTCTCATAAGACATCAATTCATTATTTGTATCTATACCATTAATCAATCTATCAATTAACGGAAGAATTGATTTTAATGCCAAAACCTGATCTTCTTCTTTTGTATATAACTCTTTGATAGCTTCAAATAAATTTTTATTTGTTTGAAAGCCACCATCGGAAACGGAATACATGGATTGCAAAACTTTTGCGGCCATTTGTTGTCCGCCGGTTTCGTTTGAGACAACTTCGCCTATTAGCTTCATTGCACGATCCGCACCATGACCTCCATTATAATACAAACCAAGATTTGTACCGTACTCGCCCTCAAATGCCGACAATGCCGTCCGATACTCTTGTGGACCAACATTTCTTACGTTTCCTTTTGAGGTTGAAAATAAGGCTTGTACATTTCTTTGATTTCTCGCTCTAACGGCAGCCAAAGCAGCGTCGCTCTTTGTAGCACTGCCTTTAACAGGACCACCAATTATCTTATCACCCCATCTTCCGACACGCTACTCCATTCCAGTGATTATAATATTTCCATTTTCATCTATGACGGCCGTTATATTATTATACTATTCATCGCCTTTATGCCAATCTCTATTCTTTTTTCTTGCTTCTTCGACCCAAATCTTCTTATATATTTCTGCTTTTTGTGCATCATTTAAAGAAACAAAAGTATCATATACCTCGTCATCTGTTTTCCCAGCTATATCAACGCCTTTTAAATTACCAGATTTTAATAATTTTGTTATCGATTTTCTGATAATTCTGTTTCTATCTTTTTTTTGATTGTTACGCAGCATAACACGTAATTCGTTTGAACCGGCAGCTTGTTTTAATAATTCTTTAGAAACAATAACATTATCATCCAAAAACGTATCTTTTCCAATGTCTTCGTCAGCAGCGGAAACTTCAGCTGCAATAACAACAGCGTCTTCCGGTCTAATATCGCCTTCTTTATAGCTTACATCTCTACCTCTAACCAAGCCAGCCTTTTTCTCTGCTTTCGTTGATCTTTTTGGAGATCTGCTATAAATTTTTTTATTGGATTTTTTGTAAACAGAAACGGCTTGTTGAACACCCTGTGGTCTTTTAAAAGTATACACACCGGCACCTTCTATATTTCTAGCTGTTTTAAAAAGACCTAAACTACCAGTATTCTATGTGTTTTCGGAAGCGATTCCTAAATCAATATCTTGCAATGAATATTGATCTCTTAAGTTTATTATTTTTTGCAATACCTAATTTGCTTTCTATGAATTTGCAGAAAATATTTTTTTAAAAGCTTCGGAAGCTCTTACGACTTCTATGTTTTGCCCCTATATAACCCATTGGGCTATTTGCCAGACCTAATCTAAATATTTATTAGATTCATCTATAGAATATGAAGCAGATTGTAAAAGATTCGAAACGATAACAGCCTTAGAACGCGCAAGATCTTCTGCCGCGTAATTCAAATCGGATATAGAATTTTGTCCAGAAGTTTTTTGCATCAATCTTCTGTATTCATTTTGTGCTCCAGACGCTTTTGGATTATATGGAGTATTCATCTATCTTGTAGTTACAGACATAGCAGAGCCAAAACTTCTATTAATAACTACATTGTTTTTTTCTTTTTGTAAATATTTCACAAACATAGAAAGTTTTGCTTCTGCTGCAGGCTAAATCTTCCAAGATCTGTCTTTATCTACAAACCCAAAATTCACATTTCTATTAGAGCCAAACGTAGTCCCTGATTCATTGGCAAAAGTAAATGTCGCGTTTCCTATGTTTTTCCCATTTAAAACTGCTTTTTTATCGATTTTGCCTTTTTTATTTAAAACATCCTACGAAATTTCACTTATAGAAGAAATTTTAGCTGGATATTCATATAAGGTAAAATTATTTTTATTACTATCATAATCGACAATTAAAGTAGTCCCGCGCTTATCACAAATTTGACCAATTTCATAGAATTTATTTGCTACTACGTCAATAGCCTGTTGATGAATATCTTTTTCACCCTTCGTTTCAACACCCTCAAGTCTACTATAAATTTCTCTGGCTTTATATTTATTATCCAAGAACTAATCAATCTCGCCCACCCTTTGACCGGTATAAACAAGCGTATTAACATTATCCATAATATTTTCTCCTTTAATAATTATTCACCGTCGAAATTTATTATTTTTTTATTGATTTTTCTGTTGTTTTTTATATTCTTCAACGGCTTTCGCAACATTTTCTTGAATTGAATTTTTCACCGTGGCTGTCATCGGATCTACAAAGTCAACTACTTTTGCCAAATTCGCAATAATCGACGGATCGATATTTGTTCTTGTTTCATTGACTTCTTTTGTTAATCTATCCAATGCTTCGGTGTCAACGCCATTAAGCGCGCTAAACAATTCTTTCAAATTCGAGAAATTCAACATCTGATAAACCATTTCTTTTAAATGATTATAATCGTCTCTACAGAATTCCAAGATATAATCTGCAAGACCAGACATCCAAATTAAATCATAATAACCATAATCTTTTAATGCTGAATCAATCATTAAATCAATGTTGGTATATGCCATCAAAGCATTAAAAGTTAAAGAAAGTTCGAGTGCGGAGCAATAACCATATAATTCATCTCCATAACTTTCAATAGATGCCAAAACCTTTGTTAAAACATCTTCTTTAAACAAAAGTGGCAACATTTTCCTTACCACAAGTTTTTGCTTCATATTTTCAAAATTGTCGATATTTTCTTGTTTTATCGGATCATCAAGATAATCTGCGCAAATATCCAAAACATCAGTAATTTTTAAATTCTCTACACCTTCCATAACTTTTAATCTCCTTTTTATTCTTCTTTATTTTCTTCTTTTTCGTTAAGCTTATCAAAAAAGCTATTTAACGATTCTGTTTCACTAATATTAGAATAATATTTAACCATCTTTGGATCTGCCCATCTAAATATAGATTGGACAACATCAATCGGATAACCAGCAAGCTCCAAAGCAGTTGAAGTTGTATGTCGAACATTATGCGGGAAGAAATCTTCTCCAAGATAATTCCCGATTGTTCTTGCAAATGAATTAATTGTGGCAACATTCGCCTGTTGATAAGAACCATCGTGATACGCAACAAACATCCACTCACTCTTAATTCCAAGCTCTTCTCTTTTTTGTTTCCATAATTCAATATAATGATCGAGAGGGATAAGTGTTCTGAAAATAATTCTCGTGACAACTTTTCCTTCTTTCCCCCTTCCTTTCGTTCTAATCTTTTCAGATTCGTAAGCTCGACCATTATAAACCAATCTATCTTCCGCAAAGTCGCTCATTTTCATTTGAACAACTTCGCTTTTTCTCATACCGCTTCCAGCTAAAACAGCAAGGCAAGCGGCCACCTGATATTTCTTCGCCTCTTCGAGCTTTACCAAACATTCTCTGATTTGATCCATTGTCAAAATTGGTCTCTCTCTTACAAAAGTTTTTGTAACGGGTTCAAGTACTTTTACAATATTTCTGAAAGTTGGATAATCCTCATCCATAATTCTTTCAATAAAATTTGAAAGACTGCTTAAAACAGAACGCAACGAACAAACTCTGTTTGGACTAACTTTCAAATCATTTGAAAGATAACCAAAAAATTTGATCAATTCTCTTTTCTTTAAGTCAACGAAAAACTTATTTTGATTATGTTTTTCATTCCAACAGAAAAATACTTTTAACTGTTCGTGGTATTGATGAATTGTCTGAGGGCTTTTATTGACTGATACGAGATATTCAACAAACTCGTCAACCAACCCTTTATTTTCTTTAGAAACGCTATCCCAATTATCGGTGAGACCAGCGTTATATACAGTGGTGCGCTTTCCCATATTTAGTCGCCTTCCTTTATTATTTTTAATGAATTTAATTTATCTATATAATTGAGCAATTCTTGCTTCTTTTTTTCAGATTTAAATTTTTTAATATCTTTATTTACGCTCTTA
>ERZ808274.389-NODE-389-length-23332-cov-4.330111_pt1 | contig 23332 bp, 13 predicted proteins | sample MGYA00521277_ERZ808274 | MGnify/ENA primary metagenome ERZ808274 (study PRJEB31516, sample SAMN03275597) | gut metagenome | biome: mammalia-associated habitat; material: feces | host: Papio cynocephalus | place: Kenya | collected 2012-07-28 ... | reverse complement strand
GAGAGAGAAAAAGGAATTTCTCCCCTATATAGTGCTTAAAAATTGGAAATCTTTACTTAAGATACTTTTCAAACCATGCTGTGATTTCTTCTAATCTCTTCAGCCTATTAGATGGCTTACCACTTCTGCTCAACTCATGTGTTTCATCATGGAATAAGACAAACCTTGAATCGACGCCAAGCTCTACGAGTGTGTTATACAGTTGATAAGCTTGCTCGACTGGGCATCTATAATCCTTATCTGAATGAATGATTAGAGTAGGAGTAGATGCATTAGTAATTATTCTTTCCATTGGAGAACGATGATACATGCTCTCTAAATCTCTAAAGCTAGCATTGCATTGATCTTGTGCAAAATATGGCCCTATATCACTTGTGCCAAAGAAGCTAATCCAATTGTAGATTGACCTCTGAGTTGCAATAGCTGCAAAACGATTTGTGTGTCCCAAAATCCAATTGGACATAAAGCCACCATAGCTTCCTCCAGTTTCGCCTATTTTTCTAGGATTAATTGATGGATACTTTTCAAGTACTGCATCTGTAAATGCCATTAAGTCAGAGTAATCTATTGTGCCGTACTTACCTCGGATGTCTGCAAAGCAGTCACCATGCCCGTCAGAGCCTCTTGGGTTGGTCCAAAATACGAAATATCCCATATTGGCCCAATATTGCATTTCGTGCATGAATACTGTCCCGTAGACAGTTTTAGGTCCACCATGAATATCCAAAATAGCTGGATATTTCTTATTCTTGTCATAGTTGTATGGTTTAATGACCCAGCCAACAAGTTTAACGCCATCATTTTCGTATCTAATCTCTTCTGGTTTAGCAACGTACTTTCCCTTTAACACTTTGTCATTAAAGTGAGTAAGAACACCATTAAGAGCAGAGTAGAGTTCTTGTAGCTTTTGTTTTCTTAAGCCAATAAAGTAGAGCTTTCCTTTGTGAGAAGAGAGACAATCTATGCTACCTTCTTCCTGGACAACAGCTTCAATTTTTCCTCTTGCATTTATTCTATATATAAATGAGGAATGTCCAAGAGTTGTTGTGAAGTAGAGCCAAGAACCATCAACAGTTGCACTTGAGCCACCCTTTAAGCGAACATCGCTTCCGACAGATGAGTATATAGCTTCACCCCATTTAGTAAGCAATTTTGCCCTTCCATCTACAATTGTATAAAAATCTGGGTTCTGGTTTATTCCGTGTTCTTTTAAATTAGAAGCGAGTGCAATAATTGATTCTCCAACAAACCATGCGCCAGAAACGCTTAATTGACCAAGAGGAAGAGCTATATACCATGAACCATCTTTAATAGATACAACTCTTACTTCTGTTGTAAATTGCATCTTAGCGCTAACTCTAGTTTCGCCAAGAACAATAAGTTTTGTTTTATCTGGACTGAGAGTATAAGAATCAACAGAGAAATCATCATTAAAGACTTTTGTAATCTCTTTATCCCTAATTATTGCTAGGCGTTGCCTTCTTCCATTAATAAATCCACCACCATTAAGATAAAAAGAGCTTTCTTCAATTTCTTCATAGTCTTTTATTTGTTTAGCTCTTTTAGCTCTTTCTTCGCCACTCAGGCTTTCAAGACGCTTATCAACATAGTAGAGAGCAACTAATGTTGCTTTATCAATTACGTCAAAGCGTGTGATAGCTTCATCGACAGTTAAGAAGGGGAGAGCTTCTCCTCCGTCTAATGGAAGACTATAAATAGTACTCTTTAAGCTATTTTCTTCCTTCTTTTCTTCGTCACTTCTTTTTGCAAGAAAATATAGTGATCCTTTGTATGTAGTGAAATAAGAGGCTTTACCATCACTTGTAAGCTGTCTTACTTCTTTTCCTCTTAATGTGTAGAAATCACTGTAATAACCACTCTTGTCTTTTTTAGCTTTGCTAACAGTAAAAAAAACACCATCTTCTGAAACATTTAATCCAGAAAGATAACAATAGTCTAAGAAATCATCAATTTTTAACTGTTCCATGATTAAAAGTTTATTTGTAAGCTCAAATTCATTCAATGAATGAGCCAAAATTAAACTAAGAAAATCGAAATATAATAATGAAAAGTGAAAATTTTAAGACAAACTTTCTCTCAATTGAGAAGAAAGTGAAATTTAGGCATAAAAAAAAGAGCTAAAATTAGCTCTTATTTTAAAGCCGCCTGTCGGATTCGAACCAACGACCCCGAGATTACAAATCACGTGCTCTGGCCAGCTGAGCTAAGGCGGCATACCTAAGTACGAGAGATACTATAAAATAATCTTCAAAATAAAATCAAGTACCTTTTAAAAAAAAGTGAAAAGTATAATTAAATTAGATGACAAATAGCGGTTATTTATGTTACAACTTTATCTTGTCAGGTCAGATATTTGACAAAGAATGATGCAATTTGTATATTATGGCTTGGTAGCTTGAATTATAAGTCGGAGGAATATAGATATGCCAGGTAACGTATCAAAGAACGCTCATCGTGAAGGTTCTAAAACTCTCCTCAGCAAGTGGGGTGGCGTCATTAAGATGAAGAGTGTTTTCGAGAATGGTAAGCTTCGCCATGTTGCTTATTGCGAAAAGACAGGTAACACAGCTCGCAAGCCTAAGGATTTGATGTAATTTATTTATTGCATGGAAAGGGTGACTTTAAGGGTCACCATTTTTTTTGACCAAAAATTGGGTAAAACAGTTTAGTCTAGTATGCTTTACCGGTTTAAATGTTATTTTTCTGTTAATTTTTCTTGCTTTGTGACTTATTACGTCAGATAATCTGTAGATATAAAAACTTCATGGAGGAGAAATATGAAGAAGATATTAGTTATTGCTCTTTGCTTACTAGTTGCTCTTTCTACTATTTTTGCACAGGGCGCAGCTGAAGCTACAACAACTACAACAAGTGCTGATCCATTAATTGCAGCAGCTCAGGCTGAAGGCGAGCTTGTTGTTTATGGTTCTTGTGAAGAAGAATATCTTGCAGCTGTTTGCGAGAACTTCCAGAAACTATATGGAATTAAGACAACTTACCAGAGATTAAGTACTGGTGAAGTTCAGGCAAAGATTGAAGAAGAGAATGGTAACCCATCTGCTGATGTTTGGTTTGGTGGTACAACAGACCCTTATAACATCGTAGCTGCTGAAGGCTTACTTGAAGCTTATGATGCAAAGAATGCTTCTCACATCATTAGCCCAGTTTACAAGGATAGTGAAAATCGTTGGTTCGGTATTTACACAGGTCTTCTTGGCTTTATGTATAACATTGACGAAGTTAAGAGACTCGGAATTGAACCTCCACAGGATTTTGCTGATCTTATAAAGCCTGAATATAAAGGTTTAATTTGGTTAAGTAACTACAACACAGCTGGAACAGCTAAACTTTTCTTGAACACTATCATTCAGAAGTATGGACACGATGAAGGTATTAAGTTCCTAACAGAACTCGATAAGAACATCCAGGTTTATACAAAGAGTGGTTCTGGTCCATCAAAGAACGTTGGAACAGGTGAGTGTGTTATCGGTATTGGCTTCTTACATGACGGTATTTACCAGATTGTAGATAATGGTTATGACAACATTGGTATGGTTATTCCATCAAGTGGAACAACATTCGAAGTTGGTGCTACAGCTATCTTCAAGGGAGCTAAGCATCCTAATGCTGCTAAGCTTTGGATTGAGTATGCTCTTTCTCCAGATTGTGTTAACCTTGCAAAGGAAAATGGTTCTTATCAGTTCCTAGTTATCGACAATGCAGAGCAGCCAGAGATTGCTTACAAGTTTGGTCTTGATCCATCTAATACAATCAATTATGACTTTGCAGATGCAACAGCTAATACAAAGCAGTACATCCAGGATGTCATGAATGCTATTGCTGCAAGTGGATCAGATACATCTGATGCAAGATTTAAGACTAAGTAATTAGTTTAAGCTATCATTTTATAGGGATGACGGCGCACTATGCTGACATCCCTTTTTAGATTTTTTCTAGGAGGAAAGTATATGGTTAGAAGCCAAGGCGCAGCGCTCGACAGAAAGAAACTCTTTGCAGACCCTATTATGGTCACAACAATTGTCGTGCTTATCGCTTTCCTTACATTATTTATCCTTTATCCATTAGCAATTCTACTTGTGGATTCAGTTGTAGGCGATGGGAAATTTGGGTTTAGTGTTTTTTCCAGAATTTTTAAAATGCCTACATTCACAACAGCTATTTCAAATACTCTAAAAGTCGGTTTTGTTGTAGGCATACTCTCAACACTTGTTGGACTTTTGTTTGCGTATGTTGAAGTTTATGTTAGAGTCAATAAGTTTGTAGGTGGACTCTTTAAGGTTGTTTCTATGCTGCCTGTAGTATCACCTCCATTTGTTCTTTCTCTTTCAATGATAATGCTTTTTGGTAAAGCAGGTATTATTACTAGATATCTATTAGGTATCTACGATAACTCTGTATATGGATTCTGGGGAATTGCAATTGTACAGTCACTAACATTCTTCCCTGTCTGTTACATGATGCTTCGTGGATTATTAAAAAATATAGATCCTTCCCTTGAGGAAGCAGCAAGAGATATGGGAGCTAGTAGATTTAAAGTTTTTACGACTGTAACGCTTCCTTTGCTCCTTCCAGGACTCGGTAATGCATTCTTAGTTACATTCATTGAGTCTATTGCAGACTTTGCTAACCCAATGATTATTGGTGGTTCCTACGATACTCTTGCAACAACAATCTACTTGCAGATTACTGGTGCTTACGATAAGGCAGGAGCTGCAGCAATGGCTGTTGTCCTTCTTGTTATTACACTTGCTATGTTTGTTGTGCAGAAGTACGTCTTAGAGAAGAAGACAGCTGCAACCCTTACTGGTAAGGCTAGTAGAGCAAGAATGCTTATTACAGACAATAGTGTTAAGATTCCACTAACAGTTTTTTGTTCTCTAATTGCGCTCTTTGTTATTATCATGTATCTTTGCGTTCCAATTGGAGCATTATTCCCAACATGGGGTTATAAGTTCTTCCCTCTAACAGGTAAGTGGTTCAAGCTTGTATTTACTCGTTATAAGGGTTTAAAGGCATTTAAAGACTCATTCTTGTTGTCATTCATTTCTGCACCAATTACAGCGCTATTATCGATGATAATAAGCTATCTTGTTGTAAAGAGAAAGTTTAAGTCAAAGGGCTTTATTGAAGCAGTTTCAATGCTAGCAATGGCTGTTCCTGGAACAGTATTGGGTGTTGGATATATTAGAGGTTTTGCAAGTGGTATCTTCCACACAGGAATTCTTCAAGGTCTTTATGGTTCTGCTGTAATTCTTGTTATTGTCTTTATTGTAAGATCTCTTCCAACTGGTACACGAAGTGGAATTTCAGCTCTTAGACAGATAGACAAATCTATTGAAGAGTCTGCATATGATATGGGAGCAGATTCCTTTAAAGTATTCATGACTGTTACTCTTCCTCTAATTAAGGATTCATTCCTAAGTGGTCTTGTTACAGCATTTGTTAGAAGTATTACTGCTATTTCTGCAATCATTCTTCTCGTTACTCCACAGTTCTTGCTTATTACTGTTCAGATTAACGAATTTGCAGAGAAGGGTGCATATGGCTTAGCTTGCGCATTTGCAACAATACTTATCATCATTACCTATGGTTCTGTTATGTTAATGAATCTCTTTATCAAGCATTTCGGAACTAGTAAGAAACTTCAGGAGGAAAAATAATGGAAAAGGTTAAAAAGGGCGTAAGACTCGAACATATTTCAAAGATATATAAAGATCCAAAGACAGGAAAAGATTTTTATGCAGTTAAAGACACATCTTTAACAATTGAACCAGGTTCTTTTGTAACACTCTTGGGTCCATCTGGTTGTGGTAAAACTACAACACTTAGAATGATTGCTGGCTTTGAAAGCCCTGATGAAGGAGAGATTTATCTTGGAGATGAGGCAATCAATGAGCTCACACCTAATAAGCGTGATACAGCAATGGTCTTCCAAAGTTATGCTCTTCTTCCTCATTATAATATCTTTGATAACGTAGCATATGGTTTAAAGATAAGAAAGCTTCCTAAAGATGTAATTAGAGAAAAGGTATTAAAGATTCTTGATCTTGTTGAACTAAGTGGAATGGAAGAAAGAATGACTAACCAGCTTTCAGGCGGTCAGCAGCAACGTGTTGCTCTTGCTCGTGCGCTTGTCATTGAGCCAAGTGTTCTTCTCTTTGATGAACCACTATCAAACTTGGATGCTAAACTTCGTGTTCAGATGAGAACTGAGATAAGAAGAATTCAGCAAGAGGTTGGAATTACAGCTATCTACGTTACTCATGACCAGAGTGAAGCTATGGCTATCTCTGATAAGATTATCATCATGAATAAGGGTGTAGTTGCTCAAATGGGAACTCCTGAAGAGATTTACTATCATCCAGTAGATGAATTTGTTGCTGACTTCATTGGCGAAGCAAACTTCTTAAGAGGTAATTATATTGGAGATGAAGGAAAGTATGGTATATTAGACTTTGAGCATAATAAGCTATTAGTCCCAAAGAAAGAAGGAATGGTACTTGGCGAAAAGTATACAGCTGTATTGCGTCCTGAAGCTGCTAAACTTTCTGATACTGGCTCAATTAAGTGCAAGGTTATAGTATCTTGCTTCATGGGTTCTTATCAGAACTACCACATTACTGTTGGCAATACTCTTATTAAGCTAGAAGATCACAATCCTAAGAACCGCAAAGTATATAAAGTAGGTGATGAGTGTTATCTTAATATAGATGCTGAAGCATTACATGTAATCTAATTTAGCTATAAGATATTAGCATTTTTGTTTTGATGCTTATAAAGTAAAAAACCACGTAAATTAACCTGATGAGGTGATATGAAAGTCATCATCTAAAAGAAAGGTGAGTTTATGTGGTTTTTAAATAAAAGAAAAATGATTTATTAGCGAATCTGTGGTATTCTTCTAAGTGTTTTCGGGATGTATGAAATGGTGGAGTGTTATTCTATGGCTAAAAGTCTATATAGATTTGAATACCACCACTAACGTTACTGTTGAAACAATTATTCAATAAATAGATAAGTGGGGATAATAAAATGGCAAAGAAAAAGACTGAGGATACCATCAATTTGAACGCAATTCTCTTTAAGTGTAGAGATATTTTACGTGCTGCACGAAACTCTGGCTCTTTCTTTGAAAAACGAGATATGATGCTTACACTCGTTTTCCTTCGTTTTATCGGTGAAAAATATGAAGATGGAGTTGAGAATCTCCGCAATATTCTAATTAAACAGGGATTAGACCCTGACGATGAGAATATCCGTGCTGCATTCTTTGACGATGCCACCTTTGCGGACGGTACTTACAATCTACCACCGGAGGCAAGATGGTCAACTATCATTAATACACCTGCCCCTAATTTGAATGTTGCACTTGATAATGCACTTCATAACATTGCTTTAAGTTCTAAACAGCTTAAAGGGTGTTTTGTAGAAGGAACCTTTAGTACACGTAACCTAGCTCCAAACGATATAAAAAAACTAATCGATGAAGTTAGTAAGATCAGCCATAAACAATTTGGTGAAGAGAAAGACTTGATTGGGCGTGTTTATGAATACTTTCTCAAAGAATTTGCGGTTAATGCTACTAAGGAAGAAGGAGAATTCTATACGCCACATGATGCCGTTCAACTTATTGCAACAATGATTGAGCCATATGATGGAACATTATATGACCCATGTTGTGGATCAGGTGGAATGTTTATCCAAAGTGCAGAACTAGTAAAATCTAAACAGGGTGATATTAACCGTATCAATGTATATGGACAAGAAAAGGAGCCAGCAACCTATCGCCTTGCTAAAATGAACCTTGCACTTCGTGGTATAAGCCATAATCTAGGCGAAATAAGTGACTCTAGCTTCTTAAATGATCTTCATAAGGGCTTGTACTTTGACTATATTATGGCAAATCCGCCGTTCAACCTCAAAAGTTGGTATGATAGTACTTTGGAGCATGACCCTCGTTGGGCAGATTACCAGACGCCACCGGAGAGCAACGGCAACTATGCGTGGATTTTACATATTCTTTCGCACCTAAAGAAGCAGACAGGTGTGGCAGGGTTCTTACTTGCAAATGGTGCATTGAATGATAGTGATACAATAGAAATTAGAAAGAAACTGATTCAAAACGATAAAGTTGAGGCTATCATCGTCCTTCCTCGAGAACTGTTCATTACTACAGACATCAGCGTTACGCTTTGGATTTTGAACCAAAACAAAAGAGGTGGGAAATATCATGGCCGAAACTTACGTAACCGTGAACATGAAATATTGTTTATGGACTTGCGCACTTGGATAGAAAATCCAGTTAAGGATGAGAACAAGAAGAAAGTTCTGCTGGACAGCACTCAAATCGAAAGAGCTGCTGAAATCTACCACACCTGGCAGAGCGATGGAACAGACGGTAGCCACTATGAGGTGCCGGAGTTATACCGCAGTGTGGGTATCGAAGAAATTGAAAAGAATATTTGGGCTTTAACACCAAGTAAATATATTGAATTTATTGATCATGACTTGGAGATTGACTACGAAAAGGAAATGGCTCGTATCCAAGCAGAAATGAAAGATATTCTGAAGCAAGAGAAAAAATCCCAGCAGATGCTGGAAGATGCATTTAGGGGAATTGGCTATGGGATTGAGTAAATATAAACTAGGGGAGCTTATAGAACAGTGCGATGAACGAAATGATAACTTGGTCTATTCGATTGACGATGTAAGGGGAATATCTATTCAAAAAGTTTTTATAGAAACAAAGGCTAACATGAGCGGTGTATCGCTAAGACCATATAAACTGGTAAAACAGAATGATTTCGCCTATGTGACTGTAACATCACGAAATGGCGAAAAAATTACTCTTGCCCATAATGACTCCCGTGATACATATATAGTTTCATCATCCTACATTGTTTTTAGAGTAAGCGATACAAATAAACTCCTAAATGACTATCTCTTTATGTATTTCAATCGTCCTGAATTTGACAGATTTTCACGTTTTAGTTCATGGGGCAGTGCTCGAGAAACCTTTAGTTGGGAAGAAATGTGTGACATCGAAATCAACCTTCCACCCATCGACATCCAGCAGAAATATGTGGCTGTCTACAATGCCATGCTTGGCAATCAACAAAGCTATGAGCGAGGGTTAGAGGATTTGAAGCTGACCTGTGATGCTTATATAGACCAGCTTAGAAGTAAATATCCATTGCAAAAACTCGGAACATTTATTTCAGTATGCGAAGAAAAGAATGAAGACCTGAAATACGGTATTGACGATGTTAAAGGAGTATCTATTGAAAAGAAATTCATTGATACAAAAGCCAATATGGAGGGTGTTTCACTTCGCCCATATGCAGTTATAGAGCCAGATGAATTTGCCTATGTAACTGTCACATCGAGGAACGGCGGTAAAATTTCTCTGGCGTATAATAATACACAGAATACCTATGTTTGTTCTTCTTCCTATGTTGTTTTCACTGTAACGGATACAGATACGCTATTACCAAGATACCTTGCTATGCTGTTTAGGCGTGGGGAATTTGACCGCTATGCTCGTTTCCATTCCTGGGGCAGTGCCAGAGAAACCTTTGATTGGGACGAGATGTGTGATGTGCGGATTCCGATTCCCTCGATTGAAATTCAGCAGGATATTGTAAACATTTACGAAGCCTATCTGACCCGCAAAGACATCAATGAGAAACTGAAAAATCAGATTAAAGACCTCTGCCCTATACTGATTAAAGGTTCTATCGAAGAAGCACAAAGGTGAAAGGAGGCGTGGTTGCATGGCAAAGCTGAAAAACTATAATGGCCGTTACTGCGAATCAGAATATGAGAGTGCTTTTATTGCTTTTCTCGAATCGGTCGGTTGGCACTATCTCGCCGGAAATCAGATTCTGCGCAGTTACCGCGAAGTCTTGATTGCAGAAGATTTCAAAGCCTTTATCACAAAGACCAGTCCGAATCTACTGCCAGAGGAAATCGAGCAACTCTACAACACTGTTTGTCTTGTAGGTAGTACAAGTGATTTTGCCACCCTACATAAGGTCTATAAATGGATGGTAGACGGCATTCAGTTTATGCCACAGTATGGCTTGCCTCTAATGGTTCCACTAATTGATTTTGAGTCAGTGGAGAACAATATTTTCAGTGTAGTCAATCAGTTTACTGTAGAGTACACAAATAACGGACAGAAAGAAAAACGCAGACCTGATGTATTGTTATTTGTCAACGGTATGCCTCTGTGCGTTATCGAGCTGAAGAACCCTGCTGATGATAAAGCTACTATATATGATGCTTGGGAGCAGATTACAATTCGTTATTGGCGCGATATTCCACAACTATTGCACTATTGCCCACTAGCATGTATATCTGATGGTGTTAAAACTAGGCTTGGAACAGTAAGAACTCCGTATGAACATTTCTATGCGTGGAGACGTGTAAACGATGGCGATAAAATATCTACTATGCCTTTTGCTGAAACTGAAACCATGATTAAAGGTGTCTATAAACCTGAGCGTTTCTTAGAAATATTTCGTGATTATATTTATTTTCAGGATGAAGCCTTTGATTACAGTGAGAAAGAAATTGTCTGTCGTTATCCTCAATTCTTTGCAACAAGACTATTGAAGAATAGTATCTTAAAATCTATTCAAGAAAAGACAGGGAAAGGTGGCACCTACTTTGGGGCAACTGGATGTGGAAAAACCTATACAATGGCATTTCTTGCTCGGCAACTTGCACTACGTTGCAACAATATACCAGAGATTGGCTCTCCGACAATTGTATTGATAGTTGATCGTGAAGAACTACAAGAGCAAGGTCTTCATTTGTTTGCAAAGAGTAAAGAGTTCTTAAATTTAGGAGAAGTCTCCTTGGTTAAAGATAGAAAGATGCTTAGGTCTGAACTTGGATCAAGAGAAAGTGGTGGCTTTTACATTTGTACTATTCAAAAGTTTTGTGACCGAAAAGAAGACAAAATTGGTCTAATCAATAGCCGCCATAATATTATCTGCTTCTCTGATGAAGCACACAGAACGCAGTTGGAACATTCAAGAAAAATTCAGTTCAGCAAAGATGCTGATGAAAACATGAAAGCTCTGATTTCGAAGCCATATGCAAAAGTGCTAAAAGAAGCACTTCCTAATGCTACTTTTGTTGGTTTTACAGGTACACCAATTGCGGAGACCTACCAGACCTTTGGCGATGAAATTGATCGTTATACAATGGATCAGGCCGTTGCTGACGGTCTTACTGTTTCAATTAAATATCATCCAAGGATTGCAAAGATACTCTTGGATACAGAGAAAGTTAAACAAATAGAATCATATTATAAAAGTTGCGCTGAAGATGGAGCGACCGAGGAAGATATTGAAGCAAGTAAAAAAGCTATGAGTTCTATGGAGATTATCCTTGGAGAGCCTTCTCGTCTTGAACGACTTGCCACAGATATTCACGACCACTATACAGCCTCTTTTGAAAATGAACCTGATAGAATTCAGAAAGCAATGATCGTCTGTTCTAATAGACAGATTGCCTATAATTTATTACTGAAATTTAAAGAAAAATATCCAGAATGGTTTGTAGAAAAAAAGGTTTCTGAAGGAACTACTGCAACTCAAGCCGAACTTAATGAATTAAAGCCAATGCCATTTATTGCTATGGTAGCTAGTGTTGGAAGCAATGATAAACCAGAGATGTATAATTATCTTGGTGGTGTGGCAAATGATAAGCGTTCTAAAGAGTTAGATGCTGCGTTTAAACAAGAAAAGTCCAACTTTCATATTGTCGTTGTTGTAGATATGTGGATTACTGGGTTTGATGTTCCGTGCCTTACTTATTTATATAATGATAAACCACTAAAAAAACATCTTTTGATTCAGACTATTAGTCGCGTAAACAGAGTTTATCCAGGTAAGGATTATGGTATGGTTATTGACTATATCGGTATTCGTGAAAATATGCGTGAAGCCATGAAAATCTATGGTGGAGATTCTTCTGTTGCTCCTACTGCAGATGATGTAGAACAGGCTACAGAGGTATTCAGAGAAGAACTAGAAGTGCTAAAAACTATGTTCACTGGCTTAGATCTTAAACCATTCTTGAATCCTGAAAATGATCCTTTAGAGCGTTATCGTCTACTTGCTAAGGCTGCCGAATATGTATTTGCTTCGACAGAAGAGCTAAATACAGAAGGCAAAAAAGGAACACAAAAGGTAACTTTTAAAACCTACTTCTTAAAAACCGTTAAAAGAATGCGTCTTAGTTATGATATTTGTCAGCCATCTGGGGAACTATCGGAAAGTGAGTCTGCATTGGCTCAATGTTTCATGGCGATTGCTGGATTTGTACGTAAGATGAGTGGAACTACAGAACTCGATACCGATAGCATGAATAGAACTGTGTCAAAAATGGTAGAGGAGGCATTACGATACAATCAAGTTGAGAGTGTTCTAGATGCAGGGGAGGAAGAGGACATTTTCAGCCCAGAGTATTTTGAAAAGCTTTCTGATGTGAAGATGCCAGCGACTAAATTAGAGCTTCTTGTAAAATTGATTCGTGAGCAGATCAAGGAATATAGCAAGACCAATAAGATTGCAGCCAAAACCTATCAGCAAATGTTGGAAGAAACAATTGCTCTATACCATGAAAGGCGTAAACATCTAAGTAGCGAAGAGGCTGGAATAGCACAAGAGCAGGCCTCTGAAGATATTATCAAAAATGCTACGGAACAAGCTCTTGAGATACTTCGTCAAATGAATGAAAGTCGTGAAAGCTTCAGGAAAATTGGATTAACATTTGAAGAGAAGGCATTTTATGACATTTTGTTATCGCTGCGTGATCAATATAACTTTGAGTATGGTGTGGATAAGGAAATTGATGGCGTTGTTGTGAATGACAAGTGTTGGAAATTAGCAAAAAAAGTCAAAAAGATTATAGATGATAAATCTTCTTTTTCAGATTGGCTTAACAATCAAAATATACGTAATGAACTTAAGTTTGATATTAAGATATGTCTTGTAACGAATGGTTATCCGCCACAGTACAGTCCTGAGGTGTTCAGCAAGGTAATGGAGCAGGTAGAGAACTTTGATGAGAATTCAGATATGCCTGATACTACCATTTATGTATTTTCTCCTCCTCAAACGATGAGCGAGGTTGCAGAAGAATCCGCCACATATAACAACACTACGAATCATTCATAGAAAAAGAGAGCCACGGCAAGTTTGATCTACTTGTTGTGACTTTTCTCTTATAAAACAGAAATAAAAGCTCCAAGGGCTTTGTAGTCGTTGTAAACAGGATAGACTGGTATTTGATAATAAAGACCTATGCTTACATTGTAGTGCTTTCCAATTTGCAATAGCGTATAGAACTTTGGTCTAAGCATAAGGCCATTATTAGCTAAGAAGATTCTACTATCATCCTGTGGAATCTTTGCATATTGCATATAGTAGCCACAATCTAGTGCAAGGTATGAGCGAGAGATCCACACTTCAATTAGCTTCCAAGAGAACATAACGCCTGTTTCTACCATATACTCTAGTGTTGCAGCTCCTCCTTGTCCTCCTAAAGGAGATGGATAATAATCACCAAGAGTGTATAGTGCAAATTGGAATGATGGAGACTCTAGTCCAATATTAACTCCTCCACCATAGCTTAAACTTGAGTCTCTCACAAATGTTGCTCTAAAAAATAAATCATAAAAAGGAGAAGCCTCTTCAATTTGAGTTTGCCACCATCCTTTACTTTTTTCTTTTTTTACGACTTCATAGCCACTTTCTTTTAATACATCATTCAGAGTTGCTAGAAAGTCTTTATCGATTGTTGTGGCTTCGGCACAAAGAGTGAATGTAAATAGAATAAGAGCAATAAATATAAAAGCTTTCTTCATTATTTATCCTCCCTTAAAGAAAGTGTGTCTATATAATCATCAAGGGCTTTCTCACTTCCTGCATATTTAAACTCATAGATAGAAGCTGTGTCATTAGGATCTTGAGTTATCGTTAGCGATATAGGCCCATTGTTTTTATCACACTTCCAAGAGTAAAAAAATAGGTTTGTTCCCTCTTTTAAAAAACTATCTTTAATCTGGCTTGGAAGAGCATTGTCTTCAAGCTTTAAAAATAGGCTTCCATCGGCCGCAAGAAAAGAGAAAGCACGAAGAGTATAGTCATACTTTCCTTTTACAGTGAATGTGTCATTAGTGCCTGGGATAACTTGAATGAAGAGAAAAGTTGAATCACTTTTAAGAGATAAACCACCTAAATCATAACCTGTTGTTTTATCTTTCAGATAGTATGTTCCAACAATTGGGTTTGGTATTTCACTAGAACATGAAACAACAAAAAGAATTGTTATAAGTAGTATTATTATGTATTTACTCTTTTTCATTAATTACTCCCAACGCTAGGGCTAACTTCTTCGCTCTCTAGTCCATTAGCTTGCCTAACTGTGTATGTTCCTACAAACTTTTGGCTCTTAACGCTGATGTTTTGTAGGCTTATTTCTGCACTATACATTCCTGAGAGGCTAAGTGCACCTGATGCACTTCCATCTCCACTCATGCTTACTTCCATTGTGTATGAACCTGTAGTATTGAGGTATTCAGTTTCGCCAAAGTTTTTATAAATAAAGCTTACGCGTCCACCGAGGCCCTTTACTTCTGCACTATATCTTATTGTTCCATTGAAGAAGTAAGATTTTTCTTCAATGCCACTAGATAAGCTACCTGTTCCAGCTTGCTTAATCTTGTTGTATATAGCGCTATTTTTCCATTTCGCGTTAATATCTTTATCTTTATATGGATAGAGCGATGTTAAGTATGGAGTATCAATAAATTCCCAAGGTTTAAAAGCATAAGCTTGCATATACTCTATGAGCTTTGAGCCCGTAATAGCGCTGTAGCCACTATCTACATCACTCCAAGCTCCACTTCGACCAAGACTGTCATAAGCAAGGATAGAGAAATAATACTTTGTACCAAGAGGCGAGTAAGAGTTAAGACCCTTTATGATGCTTCTGTTTTTATCTAATTCATCAGCCTTAAGTCCTTCTAAAAGGGTAAATTTTGCATCTTTATTTCTATCTGGATCTTCTTGCCATATTTTTAAATCATAAGAAACAACAGAATTATTTTTTGCAAAAGTTATGCTAATAGGGTAGAGCCCATCTCCATTTGGACTATTTTCAAATACATAGTTATCTGAAGCATTAAAGTCTTCTACTACTGATGGACGTGGAACGTAGAATCCATTTGCAGAAACAATTTCATCATACCTTCTACTCTGAAGTGAGCCAGTATCTGTACAAAGTGAGAAGTATTCATAGCTCTCTTCTTCGTTTTCACTATTGTTATCGAAAACTGTTTGTATTACATACTCACCGCTTTCATTAATAGAGATAGAAGAGTAGTTGGAAATTGGTTTCCAATCGTCTTTATCTGTCTTTCTGCCAAGAAGTACATATTTCCACTTTTCGCTATGCTCTTGAGCTCCAAGAGCATCTTTGAAGACAAACTCAAAGCCATTGTTTTTGATGCTTTTACTTACAATCTCCATTGGAGGAGAAAGAATAAAACCGTTAGCAGTTGATGGAAAGCCATTAGCTCTAATTGTAGTGCCATCATCTGTTTCAACATCACCGATTGCAATGATTTTATATGTATATTCAATTCCTTCTTCAAGATTCATGTCATCAACAATACTCATCTTTCCGTCTTCAATTGTTGGCTGGTTGTCTCCATTTTCTGTCGAATAGATTAGTACTTCTGACTTTCCTTCTGTGAACCTATATACATTCCAATCATAGCTCTTTGATGGATCGTTGTTTGGATACATCTCATCCCAAGATAGTGTTATTGAATCCTTTTCTTCTCCTCGAGAGGCTTTGAAATTTGTTGGTGCTGTTGGTGCTCCTTCGATATATGTATAACCAATACGAATAATGCTTTCTTTACTCTCTTTCTTTGAAGATGAGAGAGAAACTATGTAGAAATAGATAGAGACGCCATTGTATTGTTTGTCAGGAATAAAGGAAGCTTGAGTTGTATTCTTTGAGAATACATAGTCGGTGCTTTGAACTCCTTTTGGAATAAAGGTGTTCCATGTTCCATCATAACCTAATGTGCTCCAGTAGATTCTGTAGCCATTAACGTTTTCAACAGTTGTCCACTCAAGCTTTATCTCTTTATTGCTCTCTCCTTGAGAAGCAGAGAAACTAAGAGGGGAGGTTAGAATGTTACCATAAGTAACTTCAGACATTTCTCCCAGAAGAGAAAGATTTGAGAAGCTTCTAGCTCTTACCTTGTAGTAGTAATTTACTCCAGCAACAACATCCTCATCGACGATGTATGCCTTCTTTACTGCATTTGCAGTTAGCTTCTTCCATTCATTTGCTTCTAGATTTGTTGTTCTGTAGATTTCATAGTAATCAGCACCTGTTACTCCGTTCCAGGAGACAATGATTTTATCTGCATAATTACTCTTTGTTGCTGTAACATATTTAGGACTTTCGCCTGTAAATATATATGAGGTATTTATTGTTCCATTACCCTTACCATAATCAATGACCTCGCTTCCCCAAACATCCCACTGGCAACTACAAAGGAGAAGTAAAATTATTGTTGATAATATAATGCAAATAGTTTTCTTTCTCATCTTCATTTTCCTAATACCCTTACAAAAGCAGAGGAGTCTTGAATAGTTTTTGCACCTTCACCTTCAATTTCGACTATATAAGAGCCTGAAGAATCTGGTGTGTTAACATTAATTGACTTGTAAGTAATAGTAAAACCTTTAAGTTTTCCTTCCGTTTCTCCGTTATATGAAACAGTGATAGGACCAATACCCTTACCACTTTCATATTCTTTTCCAATAATTTTTAGCGGATCTGTCCCAAGGTTTCCAAGATCGTTTACTCCCGATCCACTTGTAATGTCAAAGCAGATATTATCTACAGTGCTAAGGGAAAGCTTTAGATTTTGATCTCTATAGTCACTAATTGACAAATAGTTTTCTTTATATGGATAGCTTCCATCTATTCCATTGGTGTAGAGTCTAAAATTGATTTCATTATAATGCTTGTAGTTCTTCTCTGGTGATTTCCATGCAAGAGTATTATCAATCCACCAATCTCCTCCAAATGAATTATCTGCAGCTTTGAATGCTAGGCTAAGGATAGAAGAGACTATGTTAATGCAGTCTTCAGCCTTTAAGCCTCGTATAAGAACCGAGTTGTTTTCTGCTGCTCCAGATGCCTCTGTTTCATGGGAAGGTACAATTCTGTATGAAGTGACGAAGTATGTGTTAGTCATTACTCCGTTACCATCGTTATATGTGAATTCTTTTGTTGCTGGATTGTACTCTAAGTAGCCAATAGCATCCTTATCTAGGCCATTAGTTGAAATATCTTCCGTTGAGTATTGGGAAATACTATCAACACTAATAATGGTGTTGTCTATAAGCGAACTTGATAGCTTATATTCACTTGCGCCAGGAACCATTTTCCATTGTACTTTGTTATATGGCCTATAGTAATTATTTTCGTCTAGAACAGATTCTGCCTTTAAGAATGAGGCATCATGGAGAATGTAGCCAAGTGCAGTGTATTCTTCTTGCCCAAATATATTTGTAATAGTTTCTTTTCCACTCTGATAAAGGCTAGAAGACTCGCCTCTATTAGCTTTTACTGTATATAAAACAGAGTCATTAGTAATAACACTAGTCTCGTCATCGATATACGTAGTTGAAGTTATATTCTCTATTTCATCATACTCTTTGTATGTGTTATCACTAGGAGAATAGATAGATCTCTTGAGAGTATAAGAAGTAGCATTTTCAACTTCAGACCAAGTTACAACAATTTTAGATGTATATTCACCCTTTGTTGCATTAATAGTCTTTGGCGGAGCAAATAGAGAACCTTTTGCTATCTGCGATGGAGATGAGGTAATAGTGCTTGTTCTACCATCTTCTAGGTATGGAATAACAGTATATGTATACACTTCAGAAAGAGGTGTTGTGCCATCAAGATTTTCTATAGTAGTAGCTTTATCTATATATACCGTAGATGTAAACTTTCCAGGAAGTATGGTTCCATTCCTCATTATTTTGTAGTAACAAGCACCGGCTATCTTATCCCAAGAAAGTGTAATTTTTTCTGGATCTAAGCCGTTGTTTATGATTCTAGCGTTAATTAGTGCTGGACCGAAGACAGATCCTTTTTCTATCTCACTCCTTAGTTTAGGACTATCAGGTTGCTCTTTGTTATATATTTCGAGCATGAAGGAGACAAGAGAGCCGTCTGTCTCATCTTTCTTAGCCATTAATTTTGCACTTCCTTTCTCTGTATGTTCTAATTCATCCCAATTTGCTCCGTCATAAGAGTAGAGGAGTGTATAGACTAATTCGTCATCGTTATTTTCTTCCCAACTGATGTTTATTTCATCAATGGATGTACTATCACTAGCTTCTGTTATTACAGGAGAAGGAAGAATTGCGCCAACTATTTCGTCGTGAGATACATAGAAGTTGTCATTCTTATTCGTTACTTTAATTCTGTACTTATGCTCTATTTTGTCAGTAGCAGGTATATCAACAGATTTGAGAGTGTTGTCACTATGAATTATCAAGTTATCTAGAAGCTTTGAGCCTTCGTAGATTTCATATGTAAACTCTTCGCCATCTTCTTTGTATAGAGAGTTTTCATTCCAAGTAAGACGAACTACATTTACCCAATTAGAAGTTGCGCTTACGTCTGTTATTAAGTCTACTGCTTTTGTTTCGCCAAGGATGAAGTCTTCAGCAGACGTTAACTCAATAAGTGGTTTCTCTCCTAAAGCCACCTTAAATGTGAAAGAGTAGAATGTAAGAGGAGAAGATAAGTCTATAGTAAATGACTGTGATAACTCATAGCTTATTTTCTCTTTTGTTGGCTCTATAGTTCCAGTAGTTTTATCTAAAGGAGATCTTGTCGATAAATCTGTTTCAAGCCATCTTTCTCCACCAAGCTCCCAATTAATTTTGTCTTGAATAAATGGAGGATTATAATCAAAAGATAGAGTGAGAATGCCACTGTATTTGCTTTCATCTTGCTTGAATGTAAATTTGAGATTCTCAATTTTCCAGAGAGAATAGACATTTTCTATACTTAAAGCATCTTCTTCATCTTGGTAATAGTATATACCTTTGTATTTATAACCATTAATTATTCTGTAGCTATAGAGGGTGTTGTCTTCTACTTGTGTATCTGTAAAGCTATATCTTCCGTTCTCGTCTTCTGTTAGAGCGAGATCGATATCCTCCCAAGTTGATGATTCTGTAGCACGCTGAATGACGAAAGCTCTTTCTGCGCCGCTTACATCTGGCATCTTAGGTGGCATAAATGATAGCGTAATGCTTCCATCTTCTTCTCCTGCATCTGTTTTTATATCTAAAACAGGATCAGGATAGATTTTGCTATCTGTTTGCAGCGTGTATAGGTCACTCTTAATTGTATTAATTTTCTTTCCATTTTCATCAAGAATCTCTATTTGCACAAAGAAGTCATAATCAGTATCGATGTTAAATATAGAAGATGAGAATGAGTAAGAATCAATCATTTTTTCATTTTCAATTACAACTGGCTCATCCCATGAAGATGAAGATGATAGCTTTTTGTAAATTGAGATATTGTAGTCAAAGAGTTCTTTAGAACTTTCAAGAGAGGAATAGAGATTAGAAATATCCCAATAGAGGGTGATTGTTTTACCTCTTACTGCTAATGAAAGGTGAACTTCTCCATTAGTGCTGCCTTCAGTAAATGCACTAGGCTCAGAGTAGAGCACAATATTTGATTGAAAGTCACCCTTTATAATCTTTTGCGCAACTATTGAGAAAATATATGCGCTATTGGCCTTTACGGCTTGTAGCTTATATGAGTTTGATGAGACGATATCGAGAAGAGAAAAGCCTCGACTTTGAAGCTTTGAATACGGAGCATTGGACTCTAAGATTTCATTTATTGTTCCATATTTTTCTCGCTCGATTGCCCATATTTGATAGCTTGTAGCTCCTTCCGTTTTCTCCCACTTTAGTTCGATTGTATCGCTATAGCCGTTGCTTGCACGAACATTTGTTGGAGCAAGAGGTGAGGAGTATGGGTTAAAACTCTCATCCATTGAAAGTGGAGGAGAAGAGGGACATGATGTGAGAAATATTATAATTAAAAGAGTAGCTAGTATTGTTAGTATTCTTCTTTTCATAAATCAACCATTGAATGAATGTTTAGAGTGAAATGTTATAATTCTTTCATTCTTATTTCAATAGTTAACAAATTGTATATTATTTTTTTAAGTAACTAGCAATTAATAATCATAGTGATAAAAAAATATCCCATACGCTGTAAAAACATATGGGATAGTTAGATAGTTATAGTTTTCTATTAAGCTTCTTCAGTCCACTTTCTTCCGTAGTAAGAATCAAGATAGAGAGTCTTAATTTGACTAATTAGAGGGTAACGTGGGTTGCTTCCTGTACACTGGTCGTCGAAAGCTTTAACAGAAAGTTCATCAACTGCACTTAAGAATTCGTTCTCGTCAACTCCCCATTCTTTGATAGAAGCTGGGATGCCAAGTTCGGCCTTTAACTTTTCAATACCTTCAATTAAGGCCTCAACTCTTTCATTCATTGTCATAGTTGGAGTTGTAACGATGTATTCTGTATTCTTTGTGTCATTGACAGGAGTTGCAATGTAATCAGCAACACGAGCATAACGAGAAATTACAGAAGGGAATTCGTACTGAGGGAAAGCTGCCATCTTTGTAGGGTTATCATTTGCGTTGAAGCGAATGATATTTGTTAAAAGAAGCGCGTTAGCCATTCCGTGTGGTACATGGAACTGAGCTCCAAGCTTATGTGCCATTGAGTGACAGAGACCTAAGAATGCATTGGAGAAAGCCATTCCCGCCATAGTAGATGCATTGTGCACCTTTTCTCTTGCCTTCTTATCTGTTCCATCCTTGTATGCCTGTGGCAAATACTTAAAGATAATTCTTGCAGCTTCAAGTGAAAGAGCATTTGTATAATCTGTGCTCATAGAAGAAACAAGTGCCTCAAGAGCATGTGTTAGAACATCGAGTCCACAAGATGCTGTTAAGCCTTTAGGCTGGCCCATTGCTAGTTCGCTATCGATAATTGCCATGCTTGGCGTTAGTGCATAGTCTGCGATAGCCCACTTCATTCCTGTCTTTTCATCTGTGATGATTGCAAATGGAGTTACTTCACTACCTGTACCACTTGTTGTTGGGATACAAACAAGCTTTGCTTTCTTTCCCATATTAGGGAAAGCATAGACACGCTTTCTTATATCCATGAAGCGAAGTGCTAGGCCTTCAAACTTAACTTCTGGATGCTCATAGAGTAACCACATAATCTTTGCAGCATCCATTGGAGAACCACCACCAACGGCAATAATAATGTCTGGATTGAAGGCATTGACCATCTGCATAGCTACGTTGATTGTTCCAAGTGTTGGGTCTGGTTTAACCTGGTGGAAAACCTCTGTTTCAATTCCAATACCCTTTAAACAGTCTGTGATCTTATCGATCATGCCAGAAGAGAAGAGATAGCTATCTGTAACAAGGAATGCTCTCTTTTTGCCTTCAAGTTCCTGAAGTGCAACAGGAAGACAACCATACTTGAAATAGATTTTTGGTGGAAGTTTAAACCAAAGCATGTTTTCTCTCCTTTCTGCTACAGTCTTTATATTTAATAGGTGTTTTGGTCCAACGTTTTCGCTTATAGAGTTATTTCCCCAGCTTCCACATCCAAGTGTTAATGATGGTTCGAGACGGAAGTTGTAGATATCACCAATAGCACCCTGAGATGCAGGCATATTGATTAGGACTCTGCTTGTCTTAACAATCTTGCCGTATGCATTTACCTTATCATCTTCCTTTTCATCGCAGTAAAGAACAGATGTATGGCCAAAGCCACCCATTGAGATAAGTTTAGCTGCCATTAATGATCCTTCTTCAAATGTTGAACACTCATACATTCCAAGGACAGGAGAGAGCTTTTCATGAGCAAATGGTTCATCAAGTGTAATCTTCTTTACTTCACCAATTAAAACCTTTGTTCCCTTAGGGACTGTAAAGCCAGCAATAGAGGCAATTTTCTCTGCACTCTGGCCAACAATTTGTGGGTTAACAGAACCTCTCTTTGGGTCGAGGATGATAGGAGAGAGTGCATTGAGCTCTTCTTTAGATAAGAAGTGAGCACCTTCTTCTTTTAGTAGTTTCTTTACTTCTTTATATACATTCTTGTGGCAGATAATGGACTGTTCACTAGCGCAAATCATACCATTATCGAATGTCTTAGACATAAGGATAGAAGCAACAGCCATCTTTAAATTAGCGCTCTCGTCAATTAATGCAGGTGTATTTCCAGCTCCAACTCCGATTGCTGGCTTACCCGATGAATAAGCACTCTTAACCATTCCTGGACCACCTGTTGCAAGGATTAAGTTAATAAGAGGGTGCTTCATTAAGTAGTCTGTTTTTTCGAGAGTAGGGTCATCGATCCAACCAATAATGTTTTCAGGAGCACCAGCTTTGACTGCAGCATCAAGGACAATACGAGCAGCATCACAAGTACATTTTTTTGCTCTAGGATGTGGGCTGAAGATGATAGCATTTCTTGTCTTAAGAGCAATTAATGCTTTAAAGATAGCAGTAGATGTTGGGTTAGTTGTTGGAATAATACCACAGATAACACCCTTAGATTCTGCAATCTTCTTTATGCCGAAACCCTTATCTTCTTCGATAATGTCACATGTCTTGTCATCTTTGTATTTATTGTAAATATATTCAGCAGCAAAGTGGTTCTTAATAACCTTATCTTCAACTATTCCCATACCTGTTTCTTCTGTTGCGTCTATAGCTAGAGGAATACGTGCGTTATTAGCAGCAATAGCTGCAGAACGGAAGATTTCATCTACCTTTTCTTGTGGAAAAGTTGCATAAAGTCGTTGTGCATCTTTTACTTTAATTATTAAACTTTCGAGTTCATTCTGGCCTGGAAATAGTTCTTTATTATCAGACATTCTATTCGTCTCCTTATATCGATATAAACTTATAGATAAAATAATATGTATTGTCAATATGGTTTTATGTAAATTTTTTTATCGATAAGATAACTACATGTATTATAATAAAATACATTTTTAAAAATTTGCACATCTTGAAGAAAGCCGTATTTTTAGCAAAAAACATCTTGAAGAAAGCCGTATTTTTAGCAAAAAACATCTTGAAGAAAGCCGTATT
>ERZ808274.387-NODE-387-length-23358-cov-4.379522_pt1 | contig 23358 bp, 21 predicted proteins | sample MGYA00521277_ERZ808274 | MGnify/ENA primary metagenome ERZ808274 (study PRJEB31516, sample SAMN03275597) | gut metagenome | biome: mammalia-associated habitat; material: feces | host: Papio cynocephalus | place: Kenya | collected 2012-07-28 ... | reverse complement strand
AATTAGTTTTTATTTCGATGAAGACTTAATGTTGCATTTAGTTTTTCAATTAACATAAATAAAATTACCACTTAAAATTCAAATTTCTTTTTGCACCAATCAAATTTTGAAAAAAAGGTTTTTTCCCAAAAATCATAAAAATAATATAGCCAACAATAGAAACTGCGATAGCTTCTCCCGCCATAACAAAAGCGACATTAATCCAAAACGGTTCTTCAAGAATAAAATATAATTCTGCACCAACAATAAATCCGTTTAATATAACCGGAATTAATGTAGAAAAAAACAAATTCTTCATATAAGAAATCAACAAACCGGAGATAAGGGTGGCTAAACTGCCAAATAATATATCCCAAAAAGATATCGGAGATGCAAAATTAGCAAATATACATCCAAGTGTAATGCCAATCACATAATCTCTTCTAAAAAAACATAATAATATAAGACATTCAGCGATTCTTACTTGCATGCCAAGAAAAGATATCGTCGGTGTAAAAAATGTTAATAAAAAATAAATTACAGCCACAATAGCGTTAACTGTAATTGATCTAACAACTTCATTCTTCATTAATCTACTCCTTGTTTTTATATGTGGTTTCTCAAGGGAACACAAATAATACTAATTATTCAAAATTGCTTCCGCTAAAATGTTAGCGACCGATAATACTTTAACACCTTTAATATTTCTTTCAATACTATCAGTTACAACAACACCTTTAATTTCACTTTTTAATTTACCAGTTGAAAAGACAGCATGGGTTGCACAAACATATACTTCTTTTGCGCCATGATCTATTAAAGCATCATAAGCGTTATTGATAGTTCCGCATGTATCAATCATATCATCTACAATAACACATGTTTTTCCATTAACATTCCCAACAACATTAATAACCTCGCTTTTATTTGGAGCAGGACGTCTTTTATCGATAAAGGCAATCGAAGCCCCATTAAACATAGATCCTAAATCTCTTGCTCTTAATGCTGAGCCGTGATCAGGTGCAACTACTACTACATCGCTTTGTTTTACACCATTTTCGTCAAAATACTTTACAAAATAATCTCCAAAAAGTTCAAATGTGTCTAAATTGATAACAGGACAAGAAAAGAAGCCTTGAATTTGTTGAGTATGAAGATCAATTGTTATAATCTTATCAATCATCGCTGCTTGATACATATTAGCGACAACTTTCGCAGTAATTGGTTCACCTGGAAGAGCGACTCTATCTTGTCTTGCATAACCAAAATATGGAACAACCAGATTAACTGATTTAGCGTCGCTATTTCGAAGAGAATCGGCAAAAATTAATATTTCAAAAATGTTATCTTGAGCTGGGTTAGCTGTTGATTGAACAATATAGACATCCTTTCCACGTACATTAGAAAGGTTTCTACACATAATTTCTCCATCAGCAAATTTTCTAATATCGACCTTGCCAAGAGGAAGTTTTGCAATTTTTGCAATTTTCTTAGCTAACTCTTTATTTGCGGATAAATGAAATATAATCGAATTTTTCATAGCAAAAATATTACCATTTCATAATAGATAATAAAACAATCTTTTTATTTAATTCAGGTTTTGTAAGGATTTTTGACTTATCAACTTGATAGCCAAGTTCTTTAAGATGCTCAGCGCATCTTTCGCCATATAACCAAAAATCAATTCCATAATTTTCTAAATTCTTCTTTGGATTTTGTTCGAAGAAATAATGATTTAAGTAAACCAATTCACCGTTGTACATTTGATAGAATTCCGGAAGATAATTAATATCAATTTTAGAAAATCTTGCAAAGCGATAAATCAAAAACAATTTTTCAAACCAATCGTCAGATATCGTACCATCCGCAATTACATCGGTGGCTTTAATTCCATTAATAAATTCATAGACAATAGTTAAATTCTTCTTGTCTTTTCTTAATAATTTAGGGTTTCGAATACCATACGAAGAGAAATCTTTGTAACTTTTAATTTCAAAATCAAAATCTCCTAAGTTGTTATATTGTTTTACAAAATATTTTTTCCCTTTTATTTCGCATTCAAAAGAAATGTGATCTTCTTTTTCAATCACTTTTCTTTTTATTTCAAATGTTTTTCTTCTTACTATAATATTTTCCATTACCCAAATTATAACAAATGTTATATCATAAAAATATGAAAGTTTTATTATATTTTGAAAATTATAACGCCATCCGTAAATCAGGGATTGGTCGTGCTTTGAAGCACCAAAAAAGAGCGTGTGAAATGTCAGGAATTGAATATACACTCAATCCAAAAGATAGTTTTGACATAGCTCATATAAATACATATGGTCTTAAGTCTTATCATATTTTAAGAAAATGCCAAAAGAAAGGCATTCCTGTAATTGTTCATGGGCACAGTACAATAGAAGATTTCAGAGATTCCTTCAGATGTTGGAAATTTTTAGCAATTTTCTATAATTGGAGATTGAGAAAAATGTATTCTCATGCTGACTATATTGTTACTCCAACACCATATTCGAAATCATTAATTGAAAACTATGGTTATGGAAAAAAAGTATATGCTGTTAGCAACGGCATTGACTTAAAAGGATATGCTTTCCACCCTGAATATAAAGAAAAATATTATCATCATTTTAATATAAAAGATGGTGAAAAAACTGTTATAGGTTTAGGTCTTCCATTTAAACGAAAAGGTTTAGCTGATTTTTTTGAAGTTGCAAGAAGAATGCCAGATGTAAAATTCATTTGGTTTTCTCACTTATCTCCAATACTTCAATCTCACTTTATTAGAAAAGCAATAAAACACCGCCCTAGCAACGCCATTATGGCCGGTTATGTTGAAGACTATCAAGTTGTTCAAGGGGCTTTTCAAAACGCTAACGCTTTCTTCTTTCCATCATATGAAGAAAATGAAGGCATTGTTACTCTTGAAGCATTAGCGTCAAAATGCCCATGTGTCATTAGAGATATAGGTGTTTACAAAGATTGGCTGCATGACGGCATTGATTGTTACAAAGGTAATAATAATGATGAATTTGTTGAAATTTTGACAAAAGTTATCAATCATAAAGATGAAAAAATTGTTGAAGAAGGTTACAAAGTAGTTTCTGAAAGAGATATTAATAAAGTTGGAACTGAAATCAAAGATGTTTATACTGAAGTCTTGAAAGATTATGCCAATAGAAAAAAATAAAAAATTATCTTTAGAAATAATTCGTTTTATAATAACTGGAATCATAGCAACAATAGTTGATTTTGGTGTTTTTTCTTTAGTCGCTGTTTTTATTCCTGATTCTTTTAATTTTTGGAAAACATTTATATGCACTGCATGTGGTTTTTTGGTTTCACTTGTAATTAACTATTTACTATCAGCATTTTGGGTTTATAAAAATGTTGATAAATCAATAAATAAAAAATCACCAAAAAATATTATTTTATTTGCGGTATTCTCACTTATTGGTCTACTTCTTGGCACCGCAATTATGTGCGGATTTGATGCTTTAGATACTTATGTAATTCACATTAATTATCAAGATTGGTTAAAATTCATAACTGATTCAGAACATTATCCATTTAATTTTTTGCAATTTTTCCTTGCAGGCGTGTTTTTTGCTGTGAAAACTTTAATAGTTCTAGTTTGGAATTATTTATCACGCAAAAAATTCATTTTTAAATCGCCAGAGGAAATTAAAAAAGAGAAAGAATAATTATTTATATTCAGTATATTTCTTACTAGATCCTTTTACTTTTTCAGCAGGATATTTTTGTTCGTTCTTTAATAGTTTTTCCATCATTATTTCTTCTATATCAAGTCCGTAATGATCCGCCATTAAAGTAGCGTATAAAAATACATCTGCCAACTCTTCTTTAACTTTATCAAGAGACTTTTCTTTTTCGCTCCATTGAAAAACTTCTAATAGCTCACTTGCTTCAATACATATGGATTTTGCAAGGTTTTCGCCACTATGAAACTGTGCCCAATCTCTATCATCGCGAAACTTTATTATTCGATTATATAATTCTTTATTCATATTTATCCACTAGAAAAGGCGCCTTATAAGACGCCTATTTTATTATTTTGCTTTTCCTTGATTTGCAACTGCTTCCATTTGTTTTTTGAGTTCGGCTTCATCCATCAAATAATAATGTTTAACAGCTTTCATATTATCATCAAATTCATATACTAATGGAACACCAGTTGGAATATTGACACCAACAATTTCTTCAGGTGACATATTATCAAAATATTTAACTAAAGCACGTAATGAGTTGCCATGAGCAACGATGAGAACACGTTTTCCACTTTCCATCATTGGTTTGATGACATTTTCGAAATATGGAACAGCACGAGCAACAGTCATTTCAAGTGATTCACAAAGAGGCAAATCCTTTTTATCGACGTCTCTAAATTGTGCTTGAAGAGCTGGATTACGAGGATCGTCTTCACTTAATGCTGGAGGTGGGCAATCATAAGAACGACGCCAAATCTTGACTTGTTCTTCACCATATTTTGCAGCAGTTTCTGCTTTATTTAAACCTTGTAAGGCGCCATAATGACGTTCATTAAGTCTCCAGCTTTTATAAACTGGTAGCCATTCACGATCAAGTTCAAATAAAACGTTATTCATTGTATGGATAGCGCGTTTAAGGAGTGATGTATATACAACATCAAAATCATATCCTTTTTCTTTTAAAGTCTTTCCAGCGCGATGTGCTTCAGCAACACCTTTTTCGCTAAGTTCAACATCGGTCCATCCAGTGAATAAATTAAGCTTATTCCATTCTGATTCGCCGTGTCTAATTAATACTAATTTGTGCATGTTTTTTTCCTCTCTTAATAATATATCACATTAGTCCGCTAAAGAACCCATTGGATCCCAAGGTTTCAATTCGATAGGTTCAGCGTTATATGCTTCAAGTTCTTCTTTTGTTAAATATTTTTTATTAACAACTGCTTGGTAAGTATATTGGTTAAACCATGTGTCAGACATAATGTAATATCCATTTTTTCCATTTGCCTCACCCCATGAGTTTTCAATTTTCCATTTTGTTGGTTTTCCATCACGAATCGCAACACCAGTAATGCACATTGCATGGTTCATCGCGGATGCACGATAATCAAGTGACTCACCTTTATCCATCTTATAATCGAGGTTTAACAATGACATAAAATCAAATAAACCATCATCCCAAACACCATTAACTCTATCACCATATGAAGAAACATCGCTTCCAAACCAAACGATTTGGTTGTCTTTTAATTGACTAATAATCAATTCTTTCATTCTTTCCATTGGAAGATTGAGGTGTGTTACTTTCTTTCCACCAGCGACATTTCCTAAATATTTAACAGTGAATGATTTATTAAATGGTTTATCTTTTGTTGGAGCGTTAATAATGCTCACATATTCATCGAGCATATTTCCGACATATTTTTCAAAGAATGATTCAGGTGTATAGCCTTTTTCGACATGGCAAACATTATCGCTATCGGTGTATTCAAAATCAAAATGTTCTGGTGGTAAACCATAAACAGAAACCAAAGCACGATAAAATCTATCCATGTAATCGTTTTTAATCTCTCTAACAAGATTCATACCGCCTTTTTTGAATGCTTCTTTTGATTCGCTTGCAAAATGTCTTACTTCAGCATTTACAAGAGAATTGATATAGCGAGTATTTGATGATGTAAACGTTTCAGGATAAGCGTTCTTTGGACATACACCATATTTTTTAACAACATTAACAAACATGTCCCATTGTCCACCATCACCAATTCCGTTTTGAACTATGAATTGAAGCGTTCTATCATCATAATCTTTGTCTAATAATTCAATTAGAATTTCTAATGTGTAATTGAGTTTTTCAAGTTTATCATAAAAAGCAACATAGCTTTGTGAAAGCTCAAAAAACTTGATATTTTTCTGATTGCCAATCATTTCTCTTAAAACGTTTGTGGCGGCAAAAATCCAACATCTTCCTGATGCTTTTTGGTTTGCAACAGTCATAGTTTTGATATTAACGTCAAAGTTAAAATCCATATCTTTAACGCCATCTTTGTTCAACGAAACAACTGAAATATCAGAACTTGATAAAGCATGTCTAACAACTGTAGACAATTTATCGTTCTTATAATCAGCAAGTACTTCTGATAAATGATTTTTCTTTATTGATTCCATAATAATCTCCTTGCATTGTATTTTAGATTGTTTTATAAACAATTTCCATTATTATGATAATTTTTCTTCTTTAATTTGATATGGGATTAAATATTGAATAAAATTTAGACATGAAAAATAATTACGCTATTATAGATCTTCATCTTCATCTAGATGGATCGTTATCACCTGAGATAATTCTTGAAATCGCCAAAGATGAAGGCATATTATTGCCAACAAATGACGTAAAAGAATTAAGAAAATTTTTAGAAGTACCGCCAACATGCCAATCTTTGAATGAATATCTAACAAAATTTGATTTACCGAATTTGGTATTGCAATCAAAAAATGGATTATACAAAGCCACAATGGATTTATTAAAAAGAGAAGCAAATGATGGACTTAAATATATTGAAATAAGAATGGCTCCACAATTATCAACATTAAAAGGATTGACTCAAAAAGAAGTCGTTGAATCAATATTGTTAGCTCTTAAAGATGGTCAAAATAAATATGGTATTAAATCGAATTTGATTCTATGTTTAATGAGAAATGATAATAACAAAAAAGATAATCTTGAAACAATCAACGTTGCGAAAGAATTCTTGAATAAAGGCGTTGTTGCTCTTGACCTTGCTGGAGCGGAAGCCCTTTTTCCAAATGAGATGTTTTATGAAGAATTTGACATTGCAAGAGATTTGAATATTCCATTTACAATCCACGCTGGCGAAGCAAGCAACTCCGAATCGGTCGTCACCGCGCTTTCGATGGGTGCAAAGAGAATCGGACACGGAATTCATGCAATCGAAGATGACAAAGTAATCGAATTCCTTTCAAAAAATAAAATACCATTAGAAATCTGCCCCAAATCAAATTTAGATACGAAAGCAATAAAATCTTTCAATGAATTGCCTATTAAAGAATTTTTAAAAAGAAATGTTTTGGTAACAATTAATACAGATGACATGACTGTATCAAATACAACGTTAAAAAATGAATATAAAATACTTGAAGATATTGGCATAAATGAAAAAGAATTGCTACAAATTGCTAGCAATTCTATTGACTCAGCTTTTATAAGTGATAAGGAAAAAGACGAATTGAGAAAATATCTTATTTCTTAAGAAAATCCACAACAACTTTTCTGACTAAATCATATCTTTCGACATAAGAACTATGATGGCAACCTTCAAAACAAACCCATTTTGAGTTTGAAATCTTTTCTTCCATAAATTTGTTAATATTTTGTGTTGATTCATCAAGTTCACCGGACAATATAAGTGTATTAACATCAACTAAAAATAATTTATCTTCGACATTATAATTTATTAATGTTCCAGTACCAAAAAGTTCGGAAGGGCCCCACATGTAGTTATAAACTTGTTTAAATAGTTTTGGAAATTTCTTTCTCTTAAAAATATAACTTTTATCTGTTATTTTTCTCTTAACATGGTCATTATAGAATCTATTCAAAGCTTTTTTATAGAGTCTTTTATTTGACTGATCATTACGAATTAATAATTCTTTTTCTTTTATAGGGTAATTTTCAATCATTTTTAAATGTTCATCATTCCACATTTTCGTCGATGGAAGTGTTGAATATAAAATCAATTTCTTTAGACCTTCATGTTTTCGCAATGTAATAAACGATAATGCAAGCATTCCACCCCACGAATGGCCCATCAAATAATATTCTTTTATGTTAAAAAATTTTATTAAATTCTCTAATTCATCCATGAAAGTTTCTGTTTTCCAAAGTTCGTAATGTTCCCCACTAACTTTTGAATAACCAGAACCTAGCTGGTCATATAAAATCACCGCAAAACCATCATTTTCTAGGTCTATAAATGGTTCATATCGTTGTGAACAACCACCTGGACCTCCATGAAGAATTATTAAAGGAATATTGTGCTTTAAATCTCCATATACGTCACAATGAGTTTTATAATTCAAAAATGGAATATTGTATGCCTTATGCATTTTCTTTTTCTTTCTTATTTTTTATAAAAACTAAAAATGTAATCGTTGAAATAGATATCAATGAAACAATTACTATTAAAGCTACATAATTATCGTTTTCAGTTACTTTAAAAATTGATGATTTATTTACTATATCTCGTTCGATGAAATTTGAATAATTGCTAGTTCCATATTTATTTAAAATATAATCATAAAAATACACGGCATTTTCAATATCGTTTTCTCCTTGAATTGCTGTAGCATTTTTAATTATATTTTTGTAATTATCATCTAAAGAAATAAACTTTTTGTTAGCATTATTCCACCCTGCAATACTAGGTGCATTTTTTCCAGTAATATCACAATTTATTTCACCAACAAAATATGTTGCCCATTCATTTGCGGTCATCACATAGCGATATATCTGAGGAAGAACCATTGTCTTCGATAATGCGCTTGTATAAGTTGTAAATCTTGGTGACACTACATTATACAAAATTCTTCCATAGCTTGTTTTATAATATGTAATTGTTGCATCACCATTGTCAATAGTAATATTCCACCCGAATGATGTGCTTGTTGACAATGATATGTTCTTTTGGGCGGTTGAGGTTAAATATTTATTGTCAGACTTTGAAAGGAGTTGCCAGCTATCATTATCCTTATGAAGTTCAAAAATTAGAGAATCACTATTTAGTTCATCAGTACGATCTTCGTTAAATGTTTGTTCTATTGAAGATGAAAAATTGCCACTAATTTTACCCATTAGTGCATTATTGTTTTTTGAACCGATAACAATTTCATCAAGATCATGTAATTCAGTTACTTGAGTAACAAGTTTCCAATACCCGTTAGTGGATATTTCAGCATCTTTTGTAACAGTTACAACACATTCAGTAGCGATTTTCCCATCGCTACTTTTTGCAAAAATCTTGGTAGTTCCTTCATTTTTTCCAGTTACTAAACCATTATTTACGGTAGCTATTGTTTCATCTTCGCTAGACCAAATAATATTCTTATTAGTGGCGTTTTCTGGCTCAATCGTAGCATTGAGAGAGACTATTTCACCAATTTTAATTAATGCTTCATTTTTGTCTAATTTAATACCTGTGACATCTACAATTTTTTCAACCGCATTAACAGGAATTTCAAGATTATGATTGAACTTATCAGTAATTAAAATTGTTGTATTTCCAACGCCAAGAGCAGATAAATAACCATTGTTATCATCTAGAAGACAAAAATCTTCGCTCTGAAGCGTCATTGTTAAATCAGCAAAAGAAGCCTTATGTCTTCCCCCGTTACTTAAAACATAATTTATATCTAAATAGTAATCTTCTTCTACAACTAAATTGATTGATGATGGGTTTGATTCAAGCCCAACTATTTCAGGAATTATATTAATTTCAACGCTATCAGTTGTTCCGTCAATTGGGTCATCCACTATTACAGTGACATTCCCTTCTTTTAAAGGAGTAAAATTTCCATTATTATCAATTGAGCCAAAAGAACTGTCGCTTAAAGACCAGTTAACATCGTAACTGCGATTAGATTTAAATTGTGCATTATGACTAACGCTTATTATAGATGGAACTGTTTCAATTGACACGCTTGTGCCGTAAACAAAGTCATATACATTTAATGCACCATGACCAGCCCAATTTGCGTATTGAGATGAACTATCATCAATTTCAAAACAGCTATCATATAGCGCTTGTTCTATTTCATCTGGTGTAGCATTAGGATGTTTTTGCTTGTATAACGCAATAGCACCAGTAACAAGAGGTGCAGAAAACGATGTTCCTTGTGTCTGCTTATATGCGCTTGATGAGTCTTTGCTTGCAACATATACAGTCCCAGGAGCAACTAAATCTATTTTTGAACCATAATTAGAATAAGCTGCCTTCACAAAATTTTGATCGTTGTCAACATCGCATGATCCAACACTAATAACATGTTCATTTGATGCGGGATATGAAAGAGTAGATGTATTGAAATTTCCCGCAGCTGCAACCAGAGTAATGCCTGCATTATAAGCCTTTGTTAAATATGAAGATAAAACTGTACTACATCCTGAAGAAGCACTCATTGATGAACTACCATATGTCACTTTTTGTGTGTAAGATTGGAAAGACATATTAACAACATCTAATTTAAGTGAAATAGCATCGAGCAAGGCATTTTGAATGGCACCCCATTCGTAACCATTATTAGTGTTAGTTACTTTGTAAACATATAATTCGACATTAGGGGCTATTCCATAACCTCCTATATTATTTATTTGAGCTGCAACAGTTGCAGCGACATTTGTTCCATGACCAAATGTATCATCCAAATATGAAATCCTGCTTGCGGTTGTTGATGGACTATAATATTCCCATTTTGAAGATGTAGAATTGTATTTATAATATTTTGATTCATCTTTAACAATTGTTTTGCCATCTTTTAAAAAATCTTCATGATCATAATTTATGCCAGAATCAATAATACCAACCTTAACAGCATCACCACGATATTCAGTCAACGTATCATCTAAATTCAAATATTTATATGTAAGCGAGGTTTGCTTTTCGTGTAGCGGTTCACTAGTATAATTAGTTTCATATGCCGCCGCATAAGCGACGCTTTTAGAAAAACTATAAAGACTAGATGAAAAAAATTGTATGTTGCTTGAAGCTAACAAAACTGCACAACTAAGAACTAAAAATCTTATCATAGATAATATTTTCACATTCAATAATTTTTATTTCAATGAAAAAAGGTGCGGTAAACGCACCTTAATTAGTATAATAAATAATTATTTATTAAATTTGAATGCATCAATGCCAGCGAATTTTGCTTTATCGCCAAGTTCTTCTTCAATACGGAGAAGTTGGTTATATTTATTAACGCGTTCACCACGGCATGGAGCACCTGTTTTAATTTGTCCAGTTGCAAGACCAACACAGAGATCAGCAATAAATGTGTCTTCTGTTTCACCACTTCTATGTGATGTGACTGCTGTGTATCCAGCTTTACCGGCCATTTCAATAGCGGCAATTGTTTCTTTAACTGAACCGATTTGGTTAAGTTTAATAAGAATTGAATTTGCAGCACCAGAATTGATACCTTTTTCAAGTCTTTCAACGTTTGTAACGAATAAATCGTCACCAACTAATTGGACACGTTTTCCGATACGTGCTGTAAGTTTCTTCCAACCTTCCCAGTCTTCTTCGTCAAGAATGTCTTCATAAGAAATAATTGGAAATTCATCAAGCAATTTTTCCCAGTGATCAATGAGTTCATCGCTTGTCATATATTTGTTTTGTTTTGGAAGGTGATAATATCCAACGCCTTTTTCTTCGTCTTTCCATTCACTTGCAGCAGCATCCATAGCTAAGAAGAAATCTTTTCCAGGAACATATCCTGCATCTTTAATGGCTTGAACAATTTCTTTTAAAACTGCTTCATCGCTTTCAAGGTTAGGAGCAAATCCACCTTCATCACCAACAGAAACAGCCATTCCTTTTGCTTTTAAATTTTTAGCAAGGACGTGATAAACTTCTGAACACCAACGTAAGCATTCTCTAAAGTTTGGAGCACCAACTGGCATAATCATGAATTCTTGTGAGTCAACGGTGTTGCTAGCGTGGCAACCACCATTAAGAATGTTCATCATTGGAACTGGAAGTAATGGAGTATGTCCTGTCTTATTTGCTAAATAGCGGTAAAGTGGGACACCAGCGATTTGAGCTGCTAATTTGTTAACAGCAAGTGAAACAGCAAGGATGGCGTTAGCACCTAATTTTGTTTTGCCTTTTGTTCCATCGATTTTAAGCATTGCATCATCGATTGCATCTGGATTTGATGCATCCATTCCTTTGAGTTCTTTAGCAAGAATGTCATTTACATTTGCAACTGCTTTAAGTGTACCTTTTCCAAGGTAACGTTTTTTGTCACCGTCACGAAGTTCAAGAGCTTCGTAAATTCCTGTTGAAGCGCCACTTGGAACTTCAGCACGAGCAAACATACCATTTTCTAAAGTCACATCGACTTCAACGGTAGGGTTTCCACGAGAATCGAGAATTTCACGACCGTGGATAGATTTAATAGAATAATTCATCGTTTAATTCCTCTTTGACAAAATCTTAAAATATTTAAGATATATTTACAAGGCAAAGAGAAAATAAAAGCGTTTACATTAATTAATTATATTTATTAATGAAAGCCAAAATTTTGTTATTTGCATCAATGCTTTCAGGATAAGAAGGGTGCATTATATTGAAACAATGTTCCAAAATTCTTTCGCCATTTTTATATTCAACGTATTCAAAATTAATACAATTTTTTTCAAATAACTTTTTGAGGTCTAAAGAAAACGAATAATAATATTTGTCGCCACTAGAAGTAACAATAAAGCATGGTTCAAGTCGAGAAAAACCAATCAATTCTTGAATTGAAGTTAGATTATATGGATATTTAAACTCATTTTCTCTAAATACATATTTCTTGAACCAAAAAATATGGCATGGACGAGTCATAGCTTTTTTAATATCCGCTACAGGAGAAATAAGAATCAGCGAATTTACCTTTATCTTAATAGGATTAACATCGTATATTTTTTGCAAATCAAAAGATTTATTGATAATTGAAAACAACATGATTATCCATGAACCAGCCGAATCGCCCATCAATGATATTTTGTTAATATCGCCGCCATAATCTGAAATATGTTCTTTTATCCATTTTATAGCAAAAAAAGCCTCTCTAATCTCGCCAAATAGCGACACCTCAGGACATCTAGTATATTCAACATTAAATACTAAGTATCCGTTTTTTGCTAAATATGTGCAATGCTCAGTGTTATACCACTTTTCACCACCTACGAAAGCTCCACCATGAAATGAAATAATTACCGGCAAAAGTTCATTATTTTTCATAGGTTTATGTATATCTAAAACGTGTCTTTTGTTATCGTCATTTTTATAACGAATATCATAAAACGATTCAACATTATCAAAAAGACTTTGCCCTTTCATTTGTCTTTTTACAGAGCCTTTTTGAATAGATCTTACTAAATTTATAAATAGACTTTTCATTCTTAATAATAAAACGTTATATATTCAATTGAAACTCTTGCACTAGAACCATATTTTGAATACCCGTTAGCGGCTAAATAAAGCGTGTTCACAGGTTTTTCAAAACTTAAATCAGCAATAACATTTTTGGTCTCATCTGTCTTTAAATCATATGTTGTTAAACTCTCACTTGATGAGCCAATTTCAAGCTCAGAATTATTGTCATAATAGTAAGGTTGTTTTGAGTAATTAATAGCTGAAACAACTACTCTTTTAATTTCGTAATTAAATTTAAACAAAACACTACCGTCTGCATTTCTTGAACCTAGTTGTAAGCAACTGTTATATTCATCTTTATAATATCCAATTTGTACTTTGCTTGTTTCCATTTCTTTTACAAAATCTTTTGTTAAAAATCCTTCATTCATGTAATCGATAAATTTATTCACGTTGTTTTGATTTTGTTCAGTTGGATCTTCGCTTTGGTTAAATTGAAATCCTAAAGGAAACGTTTCATTAAAGTTACAAGTTGAAACAGTGTAATACTTTTCTTCTTCATCAATAGTGGTCGAGGAAGAATCTTCTTGAGGTATTGAACTACTGGTCGAAATTTCACTATTTGAATTGCTGTCGTTTGTGTCAATGCTGTTTAATGAAGAATTAACTGATGATTCTACATTATTATTACATCCTGTCAAAAGAAACATTGAAGATATTATGAGGAATATATTCGTTTTGTTCATTGCTATATTTTCTCCAAAATAATAAGTATAGTATACCAATTTTTTTAAAAAACGTTTTCAAATTACTTGATAATACATAAAATTATTTTAGTGCTATTTAGCGAAAGGAAATATTTTATGTATCAACCTAAAATGAAGCTAACTGACGAACAATTAGCAATCCTTAATGGGGAACAAGGAGAAACAAAAGCCAAAGTAATGGAAACAATCGTTCGTTATGGCGACATGTTTGAAGCAAGTGAACTTGTTAAAGTAACCCATGGTGAAGGACATTTGGTCACATCATTTGGTCTTCAACTTTTAACTCCTGTTTATAGAGTTATGGATGAACTTATTAAAGCTGGTCTTAAAGTAAATGATGGCTTTACTATGGATCCACGCCCAATCGATTTTGAAAATGTCAAATGTGATCCATTAGAAAAACTAATTTTCAAAAAAATCTTGTACGGAACACAAGGATATTACGAAAACCAGCTCAAGCAACTAGGCTTAAAAGATAAAGACGCATTCTCATGTGCATGTTATTTCAAAGAAGTTGGAAATGTTCCAAAGAAAGGCGATATTCTTTCTTGGGCAGAAAGTTCTGCAGTTAACTATGCAAACTCTGTTTTGGGTGCAAGATGCAATAGAAACTCAGGAATTATCGACATTTTCGGTTCCATTATTGGTTATGTTCCAAAATTTGGTTTATTAACAGATGAAGGAAGAAAGGCAAGTTGGAAAGTCATTATTAAGACCTCTAAAAAACCTACTGCGCAAATACTTGGTTCAGCCATTGGTATGAAAGTAATGGAAGATGTTCCATATGTTATTGGTCTTGATAAATGGATTGGAAACGAACTTACCGATGATGCGAAAGATTATTTAAAAGATTTTGGTGCCGCAACAGCTTCTAATGGCGCTGTAGGTTTATATCATATTGATAACTTAACTCCTGAGGCAAAAGAATTTGGACAATCATTGATTGTTCCTGATGCAAAAGAATATGTGATTGATGATGAAGAACTTGAAAGAGTTTATAAATCATATCCAATTATGTGGAAAAATAAAAATAAAGAAGGCAACAAGGCTTTCATTGGTTGCCCACATTTATCTTTAAATCAATTGAATGAATGGTCAGACAAAATAATCAGAGCTGTCCATGATGCAGGTCGCAAAAAAGTTAAAGTGGAAACAATTCTTTGCACCGCTCCAGCAGTAAGAGAAGAATTTATAAAAACTGATAAATATAAAGAGTTGTATAAAACAGGTGCAAGAGTTACATGTATTTGCCCATTAATGTATACATCTAATCCTCTTACAAAGCGCCATAGATTAATGACATGTTCAAACAAATTAAGAACATATACATTAGCAAGATATTATAAAGATGAAGAATTATTGGATATAATTTCCGGAAAGAAGGCTAAATAAATGAAAGAATTTAAAGGTCGTGTTTTAGCAGCTGGAACATATAAAGGTCCTACGGTTGTTTCTCACCAAGGTGTTAATACACTTGCAACATTTCAAAAATCAGCTTTAGGAAAAAAGAAAACCGTTGTTGTCGCGGATCAAAATAATAAGGATTTGTATGGAAAAAACATTACTGGAATCGCTTTATGCCTTCCAAAAACAATTGGTTCTACAACGGGTGGAATGGTTCTTCAAGTAATCTGCTCCATGAAATCAAATCCAGCATGCATGTTGTTTAGCGAACACATTGATTCACTCGCTGGTGCTGGAGTTGTACTTTCAACAGTTTGGGAAGGATCAAAAATGATTGCTATTGATATGCTTGGCGACGAATTCTTAAATACTGTAAAAACTGGTGATACAGTGGAAGTTAAAGAAGACGGAACTGTTATTGTCTATTAATTGTTGAAATATGAAAAATGCTCGTTACTGAGCATTTTTTCTTATGGTTTCTAGAATGTAATCGACATAATAACCAGCAACATTAACTCCAGTTACTTTTTCAATTCCTTCATAAAAGGCATTAGAGTTAACTTCAGAAATAATTGGTTGGTTATTGCTACCTTCTAAAATATCAACACCGCAGTAATCAAGATTTAATATCCTGCTTACTTTAATAGCCACTTCAAGATATTCATTTGGTAATTCGCACAATAAAGCCGTACCACCGCAAGCAATATTTGAAAGATATGAGTTTTTGTTTTCTCTTTTCATATAAGCCACCACTTTATGACCAATGACAATTATTCGATAATCTTTTCCTTTTGAAGTTGAAATAAATTCCTGAAAAATGTGTGGCGTATGAATTAGTTTATTTTCAATATTCAGTAAATCTTCTTTGTTATTAATTAAATAAACTTGTTTTCCTAAAGAACCATAATTTTCCTTTACAATTAATGGAAAATTTAGAATTTTTAATACTTTATCAACAATGGTTCTGTCTCCATTATCTCTATAACAAAGGGTTGAAGAAATGCTTGTCGGCATTTGAATTCCGTTATTTGATAAAGAAATATGAGTTAACATTTTGTCATCGCATAGTTCAATTGCGTTAGAAGAATTAAATAAACGATACCCACATTTTTCTAACATTCTTGCGACAAATCTATCTTTGTCTAAATAAACAACAAAATCGTAATGCCCAAGATTGCATTTAATGTTTCCTTTTTCTATATATACCAAAATCTCATTGTTCTTTTTTAAGTCTATCAAAACATTTCTTTTTTGAAATTCTTCTTTTAGACGCTCTATTTGGTTTTTTATACCATCCGCTAAACCATATCCGTTAGCGATTATAAGACCTTTCATTATTTAACAAACCTTTTGGTAAGATCTTCAATTTGTTCAACATTAATCTTACTCATTGATGAAACAAGAGATATAACTGGTTCGATGTAATTAATATTTTTTTGATTTACTAATAAATCCTTTATGACTTTTCCAGCAGTTGGAGCCCATGAACCATTTTGTATAATAGCTATATTCTTGTTTTGGAAATTTCTTTCAATTAGATGATGTAAAAATTCATACATTGGAGGAAAAATTGACATATTGTATGTGGTTGTCGCTAAAACAATATTTTGATATTTAAACGCTAACGAAACCGCTTCAAAAATATCACATCTTGATAAATCTCTTATCTCAACATTGACGCCTTCCTTTTCCAATTCTTCTTTTAAGTATTTAACTGCTTGTTTCGTGTGTCCATAAACAGATGTATATGCAATTAAAACACCATTTGTTTCGCTTTCATATTTAGACCATTTATCATACAAAGAAATAACTTCTGCAAGGTTTTTATCAATAATCGGTCCGTGTAATGGACAAATCATTTCGATATCTAATTGACTTGCTTTTTTAAGTAATTGTTGAACTTGAAAACCGTATTTCCCAACAATACCAAAATAGTATCTTCTCGCTTCATCAACCCAATTATCAATAGTATCCAATGCTCCAAATTTACCAAATGCATCTGCTGAAAACAAAACTTTTGATGTTTCATCATACGTCATAAATACTTCTGGCCAATGAATCATGGGGGCAAAAATAAACTTCAAATTGTGTCTTCCAAGTGATAATTCGGTGCCATCCTTAATCTCTAATTTATTTTTAATTGTTTTATCTCTAAAATAATTTGAAATCATATTAAAAGTTAAATCACGTCCAACTATTGTTATATCAGGATATTCTTCAAGCAATTTGAAAATATTCGCAGAATGATCTGGTTCCATATGTTGAACAATTAGATAATCAGGTTTTTTGTCTTTAAGTATATTTTTGATTTCTTTAATCCAATATTCACCAACATGTTTATCGACCGAATCAAAAATAGCTATTTTTTCATCTACTAATATATAAGAATTGTAAGACATCCCATTTGGTATTAGAAAATGTGACTCAAATAAATCTAATGTCTTATCATTACATCCAATAAAATATAAGTCGTTTTTTAAATTTTCCATAGCGCACCTCTTTTCTCTTCACTTTAATATAAACTTTTTTTAATAAAAAATAAAATAAAATGAATCAAATAATATTTTTTAAAAATTACTATTGCAAAGCAAGAAATATAATAATAGAATACCCATTGACAAAAATGTCAATAAAAAAATATGCCTAGAAACAAAGAACAAAATCAGCAACTAATAGATGAAAGAAAATGTAGAATTCTCCATTCTGCACTTGTTTTGTTTTCTTTATACGGGTATTACGGCATAAAAATTGATGAAATTGCGAAATATGCAAATTGTTCAAGAACTCTTGTTTATCATTACTTCGGATCTAAAGAAGAAATCTTCCATCAATTAATGAAAAAAGTGTGTGAAAAAATGAGATCCATCACTATTTCAATCGATTATTCTAAAAAAGCATCAGCATCATTGCATGACCTATTAGATAAATTATTAAACACAATATATAACGATAATAAATCGAATTATATGGCGTCAACCATATATCTTGTATTGAATCTTCCACTTCAAAGAAAGTATTTACCAAAACCGAGAGCAAAATACGATAAATCAAATTGTGAGTTAGGTGAAAAAAATATTTACGAAATAATTTATTATTTAATCGAAAAAGGACAAAAAGAAAATTCGTTTATAGAAGGTGACCCAAAAGAGTATACAATTGCTATTTCTTCATTAATAAAAAGCATTGCATATAACCGAATTTATATGGGTAAAAACATCTTCCAAATTAGAGCTAAAACGCTTATGAATATAGTAGAAAAAAGGAGTTTATGATATGTTTCAAAAAATAAAAAGAATATTGAAAAGTTTACGAGAATATAAAGTATACGCAATAATTACACCTTTTTTTATGATTGGTGAAGTTGTCATGGAATGTATTCTTCCTAGCGTAATGTCAGATTTGCTTAATACTCTTGAACTAGGAGATAACATTGTCCCATATATTATCGCGATGGTTATTATCGCAGTATTTTCATTAATTTTCGGCATATTAGGTGGTTTAACAGCATCTAAAGCTTCAGCAGGTTTAGCTAAAAACTTGCGTTATGATATGTATAAGAAAATACAATCCTTTTCATTTGCTAATATTGATAGGTTCTCAGTATCATCTCTAGTCACAAGATTAACAACCGATGTTTCAACAGTTCAAATGGCATTCCAAATGTGCATTAGAGCGGTTGTTCGTGCACCACTTATGATGATTTTCTCGACTGTCATGGCGTTTGTAAAAGGTGGCGTCCTTGCATTTATATTTGTCGCTTTAATTCCAGTTATTGGTCTTGTTTTCTTTTTAATATTAAGAAAAGCAATGCCAACTTTCTCTTTACTATTTAAAAGATATGATGCGATGAACGAATCCATTAAAGAAAATGTTTCAGCAATTAGAGTTGTTAAATCATATGTTAGAGAAGACTATGAACGAGCCAAATTTAAAGCAACATCTGATTCTTTGGCAAAAGACTTCATTAAAGTTGAAAAGATTGTTGCCTGGAACATGCCAGCATTAAACTTTGCAATTCATTTATCTAATATTTTAATATGTTCATTTGGTAGTTATTTAATCTATTCTGGTAGCACTTATGACCCAAAATTAGACGCTATTATTTCTACAAAGCTATCGCTCGGTGAAATGAGTGCATTACAAACTTATGGCGTTCAAATATTAATGTCTTTGATGTTTGTTTCTATGATTTTGGTTATGCTTGCTATGTCTATTGAAGGAATGATTCGTATCGACGAAGTTCTTGTCGAAGAACCGACAATTAAAGATCCTGAAAATCCAATTTATGTAATAGATGATGGTTCAGTCGTCTTTAAAAACGTAAACTTCAAATACAATGAAAATGCAGAAAAAAACGCTATTGAAGATATGAACTTTTCAATTAAAAGTGGCGAATTTGTAGGTATTATTGGTTCAACCGGAAGTGGAAAAACTTCTCTTGTAAATCTTATTTCAAGGCTTTATGATGCAACAACTGGCGAAGTTCTTGTCGGTGGCAAAAACGTTAAGGAATACGACCTTAAAGCTCTTCGAGACTCAGTATCAGTTGTTTTGCAGAAGAATGTTTTGTTTTCTGGAACAATTGCAGAGAATCTTCGTTGGGGAGATTTAAACGCAACTGACGATGAAGTTAGAAACGCTGCAAAAATCGCTCAAGCGGATGAATTTGTTCAAACATTCCCTCTAAAATATGATACATACATTGAACAAGGTGGAAGTAACGTATCAGGTGGCCAAAAACAACGTCTTTGTATCGCCCGAGCACTTCTTAAAAAACCAAAAATATTGATTTTAGATGATTCCACATCAGCTGTTGATACAAAAACCGACAAATTAATAAGGGAATCTTTAAGAAAAGATATTCCAAATACAACAAAAATTGTAATTGCACAAAGAATTTCATCAATTGAAGACGCTGATAAAATCATCGTTTTAGATAACGGCAGAATTAATGCAATTGGCACACACGAACAATTAGTTGAAAATAACGCTATTTATAGAGATATTTATCTAACGCAAACAAAGAAAGGAGAAAATTAATATGCCACCAATGAGAAATCCAAAAGGCAAAGTAGGCACTGCTAAAAAAGGCACAATGAAACGTCTTTTAAAAATCCTATTTAAAAACTATCCATTGTCATTAATAATTTCTTTTATTTGTATAATTATTTATTCATTCGGTAACCTTGCTTCTTCCATTTTTATGAGAGAAGTGACAAACATTTTAACCGAATCTATTAAAACAGGAACTGATCCACTAAGTAAGATGACAATGGTTCTTATAATTATCGGTTCAATATATATTGTTTCTTTACTATGCGGTTTCTGGTATTCGCGCACTATGGCGGTTGTAACGCAAAAATACCTAAACACAATCCGCATTCAAATGTTTAATCACATGGAAAGTCTTCCAATTAAGTATTTTGATACACATCCACGTGGCGACATAATGTCAATATACACAAACGATACAGACACTATTAGGCAATTAATTTCTCAAGCATTACCAACAGTTGTTCAATCAATGTTTACAGTTGTCGCGGTATTGCTTATGATGCTTTATTTCTCTATTCCTCTAACTGGTGTAGTTATACTAGGTTCAATAGCAATGTTTATTTCATCTACGTTATTAACAAAGAAATCAGGAAAATATTTCGTCAAACAACAAATCGCTACAGGCAAAGTTGAAAGTGATATCGAAGAAGCTATTAATGGACTAAAAGTTATAAAAGTATTCTCACATGAAGAAAAATCAACAGAAGAATTCGAAGTTAAAAATGAAGATCTTTGCCGCTCGATGACAATTGCTAACCAAACAAGCAACATTTTAGGACCAGTTAACCAAAATATTGGTAATTTAGTCTATGTTTTGCTTGTTGCTCTTGGTTCGTTCTTCATGATAAACAACATTCAAAATATTGGTTTCCAAAGCATTTTTATGAGTATTAATACAGAAAATAATGCTTTTGTAGCCCTTGATTATGGAACATTATTAATGTTCTTAATTGCTTGTAGAACATTCTCAAACGGCATTAATAATTTCTCAAATCAAATCCAATTTGTGGTATTAGGACAAGCTGGTGCTTCTCGTATATTTGAGTTATTAGATGAGCAAGAAGAAACAGATAATGGTTATGTTACTTTGGTAAACATTGAGAAAAAAGAAGATGGAACAATTGTTGAAACAGATAAGAAAACAAGATTTTATGCTTGGAAGCATCCTCATCAAGCTGATGGAACAGTCACTTATACAGAACTTAAAGGCGATATCGTTCTTGATCACGTTGACTTTGGATATGAACCAAACCATTTAGTATTACATGATGTAAGCATTTACGCTCACCCAGGACAAAAAATTGCTTTCGTTGGAGCTACCGGGGCAGGAAAGACCACTATTACAAATCTTATTAATAGATTCTATGATATTGCAGACGGTAAAATTCGTTATGATGGAATCAACATCAATAAGATTAAGAAGGATGATCTTAGAAGGTCATTAGGAGTTGTCCTACAAGATACAAACCTCTTCACCGGAACAGTCATGGACAACATTCGTTATGGAAAGCTTGATGCAACAGATGAAGAAGTATATCAAGCCGCTAAAATAGCTAATGCATACGACTTTATTACAAGACTTCCAGATGGATTTAATACAATGCTTTCAGGAGACGGAACAAACCTTTCTCAAGGGCAAAGACAGCTTCTTTCTATCGCTCGTGCCGCTGTCGCTGATGCACCAGTTATGATTCTAGATGAAGCGACTTCTTCTATCGATACTAGAACAGAAAAACTAGTTCAACAAGGTATGGATAAACTAATGGAAGGAAGAACTGTATTTGTAATTGCACATAGACTTTCAACAGTTCAAAATTCGGATGCCATTATGGTTCTTGATCATGGACGAATTATTGAAAGAGGAACACACGAAGATTTGATTAAACAAAAGGGCGTGTATTACCAACTTTATACAGGCGCATTTGAATTAGAATAAACAAAATCAAGGGAAGACTTATCACTTCCCTTTTTTGTTGCCCTTGTAAAAATGAGTCAAATTGTGGATAATTAAGACCTATGAAAAAACAAATATTATCGCTTATTTTATTTCTTTCTTTACTCACTGGATGCGGACATTCATCAAATGATGATGCAGGAACAAATTCTAGTCAAAGCTCCACAACCACAATTTCAAGTCTAGATTCGTCAACCGATGATAGTTCGTCTTCATCTATAAATTCGTCTTCTTCATCTAGTTCAAGTGAAGAACAAAAAATATATGAAAAGGTAACTATTAAAGAAGCAAATGAACTATGTGACAAAATTGTTCTAACCGAAGAAGTAAATAATGTATCTAATAAATATGTTTCAATTACAGGAAGAATGACGTTTGCTGAGTCTATTAATTGCACTCAAAAAGGATATAGATCAGATAATGCGTACAAATTGTTTGTTTTTGATGAAACTGGCTACATTTATGTTGGCGTCAACGCTGATAGATATAACAATGTTTTTTCTAAATACGAATATGGTGATACTTCTTATTATACTTTTAAAGGTGTTTTAAATAATTATTTAGGACAAAATGAATTAATCATGGAAGATTATGTATGGGAGCATAGCGTTCCAACAAATCTAAATTATGATTTATTGAAATCATTCACAGGTTCAACTAAATCAATGGCTGAAATTTATTCATTGGACAATAAACTAAAAGTTAATAATAAAGGCATCGCTTATGGCGGAATTGTTTCATTTGAAGGCAAATATGTAGATAAAGTCGAAAACGCAGTCGCATTATTTGCAAACGAGGAATATGTTATACGCGTTCACGGACATTCAAAACTAAACAACAACTTCAATAGCGTTAAAACTGAAGAAGAACTTAATAATAGTAAAACCTATGTAGTAATTGGTGTTTTGACGATGTATAACTATATACCTGAAATCCAATATTTAGATAGCAAAATAAGTGAAAATAATATCAACTATAATTTAACCAAAGCTACAAAAATCACCGCAAAAGAGTTATGGAAATTG
>ERZ808274.383-NODE-383-length-23605-cov-10.193758_pt1 | contig 23605 bp, 21 predicted proteins | sample MGYA00521277_ERZ808274 | MGnify/ENA primary metagenome ERZ808274 (study PRJEB31516, sample SAMN03275597) | gut metagenome | biome: mammalia-associated habitat; material: feces | host: Papio cynocephalus | place: Kenya | collected 2012-07-28 ... | reverse complement strand
AAAAACTGTGTTAAACTACTTTTATTGTAACTTGACACAGTTTATCTTACACTCTCGCAAATTCCTTATAAGAGCCGATTTTCCAATTAATCGTTTGCTTCCATTTCTTGCACAAATGATGATGTCATTCTCTTCTATAAGCAATTTTTCTGATATGGAAGAACTTACTCTTACAATATCATCTAATGCTAACTTGCCATTTCGTATATTACAGGAACGTAATACGATAGTTCCTTTCTCGTCAATATCTGTCGGTTTATACGTTAGACCAATACAAGAGTTTGATACATTACGAACTCTACACCATTCCCAATTACTTGGGATTTCAAATGGAATTTCTTCTGTTATGTCCAAACACTTTTTACCTACCTGCTCATAATACTTGTTATCGTCACCACGGAAGATAACAGAATCATTGAGGGCGGATTTCTTTAGCTTGCCCTCTTTAACGAGCTTTTGTTTCTCTGCCTTTATTTGTTCAAGCAGTTCCTGCGCTGTACCTTCTTCGGCAATTTGTGGAACGAGTTTTCCTTGTATTGCCTCTTGTAATATAGTTTTCTTCAACTTGTCGTATATGTCCGCATTAAGTCTATCAATAAGTTGCTGTATATTATCATAGCTGCTAATCCACTTATCTAATAAACTCAACCTCCGGGTTAAATGTTTTTGCTCATTTTTTGGTGGCAATGGCAATAATGTAGAAGATAGTTTCTCTTGACTGAAGGTAGGAATAGATGTTCCTATAACATATTTTCTAAATTGTTCTTGAGCGAACGGAGCACTCAGGCAATATGTTAGCCATTGGTTATTAACAAATGAATATTTCAAAACTGCTATCTGTGGATTTATAGTTGCCTTTTCTGGTAATTCTCTAATAATGCAAGTTTTGCCATATGAAGAGCCTGTTTTGACAATAAGAACATCATTGGTTTTTACTTTGATTTCTGGTGATTCTTCATATTTCTTCCAAGATATGTACGAGACTACGGAATAATTCATATTTCCATTATCTTGCATATTAGAAGGGCTCAATGTTATTGCTCCTAAACCTTTTTCTACAATATCATTACGAGTATATCCGCGAAATCCAATTCTCCCAAAAACAGTGCACAAGTCACGCAATCTGCACCATTCCCACCCCTGCGGTATTTCAAATGGTATTTCCTCATCAATGCACTTCACCTCCCCAGTGGCGAGTATCTTCTCATAATGGGAACTCATAGAACAAATCCATGTCTATTTATTAGGACAACATAATGTTTCACTAATCAACGAATAGAAATGGAATTAGACAAATTTGAAGAGTTCCTAAGCCAAGGCAATATGGCTAAGAACACGATTGCGGCATATCTGTATGCCGTGAAGGAGTTTGGCTCTCGACACAAAGAGTTGAACAAGAGAAACTTGTTGGTTTATAAGACCTACTTGATTGAGACTTACAAGCCAAAGACGGTGAACCTCCGTATTCAGGCGATGAACAAGTACCTTGTATTTGTAGGCAAGACTAAACTCCGCTTGAAGTCGGTCAAGGTGCAGCAGCGTTCTTATCTGGAGAATGTCATCAGCAATGCCGACTACACTTTCTTGAAGAACAAATTGAAGAAGGAAAACAACTTGGAGTGGTACTTTGTGGTGCGTTTCTTGGCTGCGACTGGCGCCCGAGTGAGCGAGCTTGTGCAAATCAAGATTGAGCACGTGCAAGTAGGCTACTACGACATCTACACCAAGGGCGGCAAGATACGCCGTATCTATATCCCCAAGACATTGCGCACGGAAACGGAGAAGTGGTTGCAGACACTCAATCGCACGAGCGGCTATCTCTTTCTCAACCGCTTTGGCGAGCGCATCACGACAAGAGGCATATCGCAGCAGTTGAAGAATCATGCGGTGAAGTATGGCTTGAACGGGAAGGTGGTTTACCCACACTCATTCCGCCACCGCTATGCCAAGAACTTCTTGGCGAAGTTCAACGACATAGCCTTGCTTGCCGACCTCATGGGACACGAAAGCATAGAGACCACCCGTATCTATCTGCGAAGAAGCAGCTTGGAGCAACAAGAAATCGTAGATAAGGTTATCACTTGGTAAAGTGCCAATATAGGTTTATTGGAAAAGGAGCAGAAAGATAGGCTTGTTTCTTTCTGCTCTATCCATGTAAAGCATCTTGGTGTCAGGGCGTATTTTGCCCCAAAAGATTTTGGTGTCAGGGATTTTTCATATAGCTTTGTGGGCAAAAACAGGTGATGGCAGACATGATATTCAAGCGTAAGATCTATTCCAAGCTAAAGGAATGGAAAGAGACATCCAACGGAAAGTCGGCTTTTCATTAAAATTACGCTACAATCTGCCTAATAGCTCAGAATGGGTTATCTATGAGATAGCTGCTGATTGCAACTTCGACCTCTGCAAGTTCCCGGAAGAGGATGAGGAGATATTGCCACCTGCCGAATTGCTTGCCGACTGTTTCAAGAAGCGCAAGGCGCTCGACCATGAGATAGACAAGACTTTGGCAGAGACACAGCGCATCTTGGGAATAAATGTGAATGTGGATGAATTGTAAGATTTGTGGGACGTGTCCCACATTTTCAGATTGATATTAAAAGGTGAGACGGCGTCTCACTAATTTGAAAAAAGAAATTTATGGCAAACGAAATCACCAAGACATCCGATAACATAGCGGATTTATATAATAAGTTGTCTGGCCTTATAGAGCAGGCAAGGTCTTACGTGAAGACTTCCGTCAATACGGCGGAAGTCTATACCAAGTATTATATTGGTCAACACATCGTAGAGTACGAACAGAAAGGAAATGTTCGTGCGCAATATGGAAAACGGGTTATTAAGGACTTGTCTAAAAAGCTGACGGACCGTTTTGGGGAAGGATGGTCTGTTGATACTTTGGAAAAATGTAGAAAGTTATTTGCCGTATATTCAATTTCCGCAACAGTGTCGCGGAAATCTGATGCACAGGAGATGAGGGTGTGTCAAAAGCTCACCCTCTCTCAATATAAGAGGATGCATCGTTATAAGAGGATGCATCGTTTTGACACCCCCTCGACTAAAACTGATTATCGCTAAAAAATCAGGCACAAAGGCGTTGATTGGCGCATTTGCCAGCCCGGCTTTTGCAGCTTCCGCACAAAAAAAATTGAACAGTATAAAAATTTTTTAAGTGAAAAGTTTGTTATTTCAAGTAAAATACATATCTTTGCGGCCATAAATACATCTCTTATAAAGAGAAGTGCACTAAAAAACTAAAAGTATGCGTTTCAGAAGATATTGTACAGCACTGGCAATTATAATCATAGGACTCTTGCCGGCTCATTCTCAGGAGAGCCGCACGGAGGTCCGTTTTAATTTCCGGGTAAATAGTATGGATATCGATTCCATCTTTCATGACAACGCCGCACGTATAAGAGAGATGACAGAATTTCTACAAGCCATTCATAGGGACAGCACCATAAGCATCATGAAAGTGACGTTCAGCGGAGCGGCCTCACCTGAAGCAAGCTATGAATGGAACCATAAACTGACACAGGGGCGGCTTGCCTCGCTCGAAAAGCTTGTACGCCGCAAGATAAAGCTGCCCGACAGCCTCGTCGCCCATGAAGGCAGCTATATCCAATGGGAATATCTGAAAGAGCAGGTAGCAGCTTCCGACATTGCCCACAAGCAGGAAGTGCTCGATATTCTGGATGAAAAAGCCGTCTTTGTCAAATATCCCCTGCGCCCATTGTAGAGACTGCCGACACCATCTCCGAAGCCGTGAAGCCGCAGCAGTGGCAACGCCACCTTTATATAAAGACCAACGGCATCGGCTGGGCGATGGGCATCACCAACATCGCCGTAGAAATAGATTTGGCCAGGCACTGGTCATTCACGCTGCCTTTTTATTGGTCGGCGTGGAACTACTTCAAGCCAACGCTCAAGTTCCGCACATTGGCATTGCAGCCCGAAGTCCGCTATTGGTTTGCCAAGGATAACGGCGGATGGTTTGCCGGGGCTCACTTCGGACTGGCATGGTATAACATCGCCACCTGCGGCGACTACCGCACCCAGGACCACGAAGGCCACAGTCCGGCCATTGGTGGAGGCCTGTCGGCCGGCTATCGTCTGCCCGTCAGCCGCAATGGGCGGTGGCAGATGGAGTTTGCGCTGGGCGCCGGATGCTATCAGCTACACTATGACAAGTTTCACAACTACGAGAACGGACTCCTGGCCGACACCAAGAAAAAGACCTGGCTCGGCATTGACCGTGCGGCGGTGTCGATTGTCTATACATTCGACTTAGGGAAGAAAGGAGGCGCAAGATGAAACAGCTTTCACTGATTCTCCTTGTTCTTGCATGGTTGATGACAAGCTGCGATGTGCATGAGTTTCCCGAACTGTCGTCTGAAGCCAACTTCACCCTCCATCTGAACTTCGACACCGAGATGCCGCTATATAAACAAGAAGTGGCACGAGTCAAGAGCCGCTCGGCAAACAATAGTGCCGGAGCCTACGATGTGCGCCACATCGTCAGCGTTCACCGTCTGCATCCCGATGGAAGCTTCGATCGCACGGCAGACACCACCATTGTCTTCACCTGCGATGATGTGAAAAACCTCAACTGTTCGAGAGCGCTCAAGCTCCGTGAAGGGACGTACAGCTTCTTTGTATGGACAGACTTTGTGGACGAAGGCAGCCTGGACGATAAATACTATGCCACTTCGGATTTCAACGAAATCATCCTGAAAGACAAGAAGAACTACACCGGCAGCTGCGACTTCCGCGATGCGTTCAGGGGCATGCAGCAAGCCACGGTCGCCGTCAGCGATGACGGGATGACAACGGTAAACAATGAAGCCACCGTAACGATGAGACGTCCGCTTGCAAAATTCAAGTTCATCTCCACCGACTACACGACCTTCGTGGAGAACATGCTGAAAGCGGAGGCGGCGAAAAAAGGAGCAAACGCCATAAGTGAAACCGGTGACGATGCGGAACCGAGAAGAATCAACCCCGACGACTACCGCGTGGTGTTCCGCTACACGGGCTTCATGCCGTGCTCCTACAACATGTTTACCGACAAACCCGCAGACTCATGGACCGGAATATCCTTTGAGGGAAATTTGAAACCTGAGGGCAACGGCGAAGTGGAGATGGGCTTCGACTACGTATTTGTCAATGGTGCCGAAGCCGGCGTGTCGGTGATGGTGGAAGTCTATCACAAGGACGGGACCCTTGTGGCGTCCTCACCGTCCATAGACGTGCCGCTCAAGCGCAGCCGACTGACCATTGTCAGGGGCAGCTTCCTCACCACCATCGCAGAGGGTGGCGTAGGCATCGCTCCCGACTTCGACGGAGAATACAACATCGTCATTCAATAACTAATCAATAATAGTTAATAACCAACCCTAATTAAAACTTAACATTATGCTAAAGAAAATTTTATCAGTGTTTGCAATCGCATCCATGATGTTTGCAACATCGTGCTCGAACGAAGAGTTCGACAACATTCAGAGCGAAGAGGAGAGCACCGTAACCATTACGGCTCAGCTTCCCGAGGGCTTACAGGCCAAGACACGTGCCCTTCCACGCCGCGCCTTTGCTGACGGCAAGACCGCTACCCAACTGCAGTATATGGCCTATCTGGCGGACGACAAGGGAGAATGGAAACCTACAAACGTTACCGGAACGGCGACTTTTACTGATTTGAAAACCACCTTGCAACTTAATCTGGTTAACGGCAACACCTACAAAGTTGTGTTCTTTGCCACTGCTCCGAAATCCATTTACACCTTTGATATGGCTACTGCCAAGGTAACTGCAAACTATGACAAACAGGCCAACAGTCAAGAAAGCATGGACGCTTTCTACAAGGTGGAGGAAATCAAAGTAAACGGAGCCGAATCCAAGACCATCGAACTGAAGCGCCCATTCGCACAGCTCAACATCGGTACTGCCGACTTGGACAAAGCCAAAGCTGCCGGACGTGAGGTTAAAAAGGCTGCCATCAAGGTCAACACTTATACATCGTTGGACTTCAAGACCGAGAAAGCCGGAGACGCCAAAGATGTCACCTTCGAACTGGCAGATCTTCCAACCGCAGAGGCATTCCCCGTAAACGGATATCAATACCTGACGATGAACTACCTGCTCATGGGCGAAAAGGAGACCAAGGACGTGACCATCAAGTATGACAACGCCGAGGATCGCACGTTCAATAACGTTCCCTTGCAGCGCAACTACCGCACCAACATCTATGGCAACCTGCTCACAAGCACCGAGGACATTACTGTTGTCATCAAGCCGGAATTTGAGTCTGAGAATAACGTGAACGCAAGCGCGAGCGTATGGGATGGCAAAACTACTGTCAAGCCTGTAGCCGACAAGGATGGCGTACATCACATTACTTCTGCCGCAGAATTTATGTACATGATGAATGACAGCAAGTATCCGGAAGGCAACAAATACAAAAATGTTGTCTTGGAGTGTGACATCGACTTAGGTGGCTATACCATCAACGGTTTTGGTGATGGCAGCGGTTTCTTCTATGGAAGATTTGACGGCAAGGGTCATACGGTCAGCAACTTCGTAATCAATCATACAACTTTCAATGGAGTCGGCACTGGTTTGTTCAACTACTGCGCTAATTATGGCCAAGGTGCCACCATCAAGAACTTGAATGTATCCAATGCCAACGTTACAGGACCGAAAACTGTTGGAGTGATAGCCGGAGCTGCCTACGATGGATTCATCATAGAGAACTGCCGTGTTTCCAACTCGGTTGTCAAAGCAACAGAAAAACGTGCCGGCGGACTGGTAGGCCAAATCACAGGTGCTACTGTCAGAAACTGCTTCGTTGAGAATACCAAGATCTATACCAAGAGCAGCGGTATAGGATCTGAAAACAAAGACTGCCAGGTTATCGGCCATACCAATACCGGCGGTGTAGACGAGAACAACACTTGGAAGGATGTGGAGATTTTCAGAAACTACACGTTCTAAGGTTGCCATTGCCGGCACAGAGGTCCGATAGCTTCTTGCCGGCAACATAAAAAGTGGGGAGATGTGCATTTTGACACACCTCCCCACCTTTTTTATATTCTAAGCCTATATCCTAATCCTGTGGGCCCGCGCGGCTTGCCGGGCGCTGATCGGAGCGCAATGCGGCAGGGGGGCAGGCCCGCTTGGCCGCGACCAGTTTACTTTACGATAAACTTCTTGCCGTTCTGGATCAGGATGCCCTTGGCGTTCTTGCTCACGCGCTGGCCGGCGAGGTTGTAGATGGGCGCGTCGGCGTCCTGCTTCTCTGCGGCGACGTGGCTGATGCCGGTGGCCACCTCCATCTTGTAGAGCGAAGGCTGGATGCCCTTCTCGTCGGCGTAGGCGCCATAGGAGGTGTACTGGGTGCTGTACTGCACGTACTTGTCCATGGCGACATTGGTGATCTTGAACGTGCCGTCGCCATTGGCCACGACGGTGAACACGTCGCCGTCGGTGCGGCTCTCGGAGACGTTGAAGCTGTTGTACGTGCCCTTCATGTACAGGTATTTGCCGTCGGCCTGCTGGATGGTGTAGCCGCCATCGACGGAGGTGAACTTAAATTCGTTGCCTTCCTCCGTGGCGATGACGTCATTGTTGGCGGCGACATCGGCGACCTGCAGGTATCCGTAGGCCTTGGAGAGCGGGGTGGCGGCCTTCAGCGCGCCGTCGGCGTCGGCCACGATGAGGTAGGAGCCGTCGGATATCTCCGTCACTTTCTTATAGGATGTGGTCTCCACTGGTGGCACGTCGCCGTCGCCGTAGACTACCTTGATGGACTTGATGCGGCACTGCTTGCCGAAGGTCAGGGTGACGCTGGCCGCGTCGCCGGTCCAGATCTTGTTGCTCAGCGTGCCGTTGTCGGCCGTGGGGTCGGTCCACTTGTTGTCGTCCTCAAACTCGATGGACTTGATGTTCTTCGTTGCCGTGAAGGTCATCGTGCCGCCATAGTAGCGGAGCGTGGTCTCGCCGCTCGTCGACGCGGTCCAGAGGCGGTTGGGGTTCTTGCCGCCGGAGGGCGTCACCTCGAGCGTCACGCCGTCGATGGTGGTCGTCTTGTTCTCCGTGATGTCGCCATCGTGGGTCAATGTGGACGCGTCCTGCCCGTCTTGTGTCGAGCCGGCGGTGATGCCGGGGAACATGGAGAGGCCGTTCTTGACGAAGTCGAATGTCACCTCGTCGGCAAATGTGCCCATTGTCATCAGCAATGAGGCCAGTAGAAGTAATGTTTTCTTCATAATTAATTAACTTTACTTTAACAATGTTTCTGAAAACTGCTGCAAAGGTAGGATTTTTTATCTGTACCGATGTGGCTTTTCGTATTAAATTTTGATGAAAATACCTTTTCACCCCCTTCCCCGTCCACCCGCTTTCAGGCGCGGGGGGAGGCTTCTGCCCGCCCCCCGGTCCTGCGCCGGTGGCCGCCGCGGCCGTCCTACCAGGTGGCGCGGCTGGGCTGTATGGCCTTGCCGAGGAGCCGCTCCATGTAGGCCCTCACGTCCGTCCAGCGGTAGTAGGGCCCCTTGTAGGCCTTGATGGGGAGCGTGGCCTCGTTCTCGTTGAGCAGCACCTTGACCAGGAGGTCCTTCTTGGGCTGCTTGGCGTCGCGGTAGAAGACGAGCTGCACGTTGCAGGCCATGGGGAAGACGTTGTACACATCCCACCCCTCGTCGTCCAGATTGTCGAGCGATGAGCGCGGGTTGCCGTAGCCGTTGATGTTGAGCAGGCACACCAGCGGCAGCACGTCGCACTCGTGTGCGAAGCGGAGCGTGGCCCCCGGGTGGGGCAGCCTGACGCAGGAGTCGGCCGTCTCGGCGATGTTCCTCACCAGGTTGAGCTGGGTGTACATTCCCGCTCCGCCGTTGAGCTTGTTGGGTCCGGTGTAGGTGTACCAGTTGGCGGTGGCCATGAGCCACTGGTTGTAGAGCTCCTCGTCGGAGAAGATGTCCCAGATGGGCTTGAACTGGTGGCGCAGCTCGGTGTTCTGCAGGTCGATGGCGATGTCGTAGAGCTGCGTGGCGAGCGCGCTCTGGTCCACCCCTGCGGCATACTCAGGGTCGTTGAAGAGCACTTCCATCATCCTCGGGGCCTTGTTGTGGCGCGCGTAGAAGGCGTCGAGGCTGTCGAGCGCGTCGGCCGTGCGCACCATCGGGGCGTAGGGACTGGTGTCGAGGTCGTTCATGTAGTACATGTCATGGTGGGAGGCGTCGCTCGTGAAGCGGAGCTTGGGGTTCATGGCGGCGAGCTGCAGCAGCTCGTTCTCCATCGAGAGGATGCAGCGGATGACCACCGTGGAGCGCGCGTCGACGTGGGCGTCGCCGGCAAACACCTCGGGGAACCGCTCATACATGCGCCGCGCTATGCCCCTGTGCTGCTCCGCGCCGAGCTGCGTCAGCTCCCCCTCGCGGCTCATTCCCTGCGCGCGCATCGCCCGTGCGAGGGCCAGCACCTCCTTGCCCCGGGGGGTGAGCTTGCCCAGGGAGTCGGCCCGGGAGAGCGTGAGGAAGGGCTTGTTGAACGCGTCCTTGCCGATGAGCCAGCGCGACCCGTGGCGCCCGTAGTGGCTGATGTAGAACGGCGCGTAGCCCTTGGGCGCGGGCGTGAGCTGCCGCGTGGGCACGGGATAGTCGCGGTAGTTGTTGGCCGCCAGGTTGGGGTCGGCCTTGATCTCCTCCCTCGTCCGCTGGGCGTGGAGCCCCATGAGCGGGAGGGAAAGGAAGGCAAGCAAAAGAATGTCTTTTCTCATTATATAAGGTTTTGGTTTACTGTATCCAAGGCTATTGTCTGCCGCATATAAGGCTTTTGTCTGCTGCATATAAGTATTTTGTCTGCCGCATCTAAGGGTATGGCCTGCCGCGTCTAAGAGTACGGTCTGCCGCGGTGGGAATGCAGCCTATGGTTTACCGTCGGCAAAGGTAGCAATATCCCCAGAATAGGGCTGTGGGCGCCGCCATTATTTAAATATTTTTTACTTCCCCGCGCCCCTTCTCCGCCCTCTCTCCGCCCCCTCGTCGCGGCGCGCGCCGCCCCCCTCGTCCTGCCCTTCCCCACCCCGCTTGCCAAAGGGGCTGAATCAGCTTGCCAAAGGGGCTTTATGACCGCGCAATAGAGGCTCTATCGGCGCGCCAAAGGGGCTGAATCGCAGCGCCGTCTTGCCGCCGCCCTTTTGGGCTGATTTTGCCCTGGCGGCGCGTCGGGGCGGATCCGGTAAGGAGAGCTTGCGGAGGACGGAAGGAAAAAGTTAGGGGGATGGAAGAAAAAAGTTAGGAGGATGGAAGAAAAGGGGACTGTGGATGGAAGGAGCTGGCGCGGGGGCGGAGACAAAAGAAAGGCGGGACGGCGGCACGCCCCGTGCCCTTGCCGTCCCGCCGGATGGTGGATGGTGCCGCCCCCAGGCTACTTGGTGGGTAGGAAGTCGGTGCGGTCGCTCAGGCGGCGGAGCGTCTCGGTGTGGCGCTCCACGGTGGAGGTGGCCTTGTCCTCGTCGCTCTGGTAGTGGATGGTCATCTCTCCGTCCTTGCAGGAGATGATGCGCATGGAGCGGAGCGTGCCGTCCTGGAAGACCGCCTGCCCGTTCTGGATGGAGAACATCGCCTCGCCGTCGGACTCAAAGAAGGTGGCCGTGCCGTTCTCCTCCTTCGGCTCCATGAGCGACGCGCGCCCGTCGGCGTGGAATACGAAGTACTCGTTGTCGGCCTCCGCGTCCCTGTCCCACATGTGGGAGACCGTCCCGTTCTGCAGCTCGAGCCCTTTGCTGTGCACGATCTGCCAGGTGCCCTTCACGTCCTCGAGGGCAAGTCCGGTGGCCGAGGGCGCGTTGTCGTCCCACAGGTCCTCGGGCTTCAGGGTGCTGGGGTCGAAGATGCTGAGCACGTCGGTGCGGCGGCTGGTGAGGCGGAGCGTGTCGGTGTACTGCTTGACCTCCTTCGTGTCGCCGGCCTCGGTGATGGTGTAGGTGATGACCATCTGCGTGCCGTCGCAGGAGACGATGCGCGCCCCGGCGATGGTGCCGTCGCGGAAGGTGGCGGTGCCCGAGCTGATGGTGAATGTGGCCTGCCCGTCGGCCTCCCACTGGCGCATGTCGTCGTAGTAGTCGAGGCGCAGGCAGCGTCCGTCGGTGTAGAAGACGAAGTAGTCCTGGTCGTCCTCGATGTTCTGGTCCCAGGTGTCGGTCACCGTCCCGTTCTCCGTCTCCGTGCCGCGGCTGTGCACGCGCAGCCACGTTCCGCTGACCTTGTCCATCGTCAGGTCGGTGGCCGTGCCGCTGGGGGGCGGCACCACGGTGGGGTTGTCGTCGTCGTCGCCGCACGAGGCGAGCGCGAGGGGCAGACAGAGCAGGGCCGCCAGAAGCAGCGGAAGGAGGGGAAGTCTCTTGTTTTTCTTTTCCATAGTATGCGTTGTTGTTGGGTTTCTCCGGCGCGCTGGGTCGTCCTCCCCCTCCCCTTCGGCCGGGGTGGGGTCGTCCTCCGTGGGGCGTGGCGCCGTACAGCCGCCTCCACGGACATGGCCGCAAAATTAAGACGGGGCGTGCGGCGGCGCAAATTTTTTCACGTTTTTTTGCTTATCCCACGGCCTTATGGCCTTTTTTCAAACGAATTTGGATTTCTTTGATGAAAAAAATCGCTATATTTGCAGCACGATAAAACAGAAAGCGATGGGCGACAGCAAGTATATACGCTTCGACTGGGCGATGAAGCGCCTGCTCCGCCAGAAGGCCAACTTCGGCATTCTGGAGGGATTTCTCACCACGCTGCTCGGCATGCGCATCAAGATACGGCGCATGCTCGAGAGCGAGGGCAACCAGGAGGACGAGAGTGACAAGTACAACCGCGTGGACATGCTGGCCGAGAACGACAAGGGGGAGCTCTTCCTCATCGAGGTGCAGAACAACACCGAGTACGCCTACTTCCAGCGGATGCTCTTCGGCACGTCGAAGCTCGTGACGGAATACATCCGCAGGGGCGAGGGCTATGAGCACGTGCGCAAGGTCTACAGCGTCAACATCGTCTATTTCTCCCTGGGCAAGGGCACGGACATCGTGTACCATGGGAAGACGGAGTTTCGCGGCATGCACACCGGCGAGCTGCTGGAGCTGAGCCCGTTCCAGCGGCAGAAGTTCAACGTCGGTGCCGTGAGCGACCTTTACCCGGAGTACTACATCCTGAAGGTGAACGACTTCGACCGTGTGGCGAAGAACTCGCTCGAGGAGTGGGTGTACTATCTCCACACGGGCGACGTGCCCAAAGGCGCCAAGGCCCCGGGCATGGAGGAGGTGAAAGAGCAGCTGACCGTCGACCGCATGAACCCTTCGGAGCGGTCGGCCTACTACAAGCACCTCGACAACCTCGTCATCCTGCGCAACAACATCTACACCGAGCGCGAGGAGGGCAGGCTCGAGGGCCGCAAGGAGGGTCGTGAGGAAGGCCGCGCAGAGGGCCGCGAAGAAGGCCGAAAGGAGGGCCGTGAGGAAGGTCGCACTGAGGAGCGGAAGGAGAACGCCAAGAGGATGAAGGCGTTGGGGCTGCCGGCTGATACGATTGCGAAGGTGACGGGATTGCCGCTGGCTGACATCGAGAGCTTATAAAATAAGGTGTGACCGCGGCATCTCACCCTACGGACCCTCAGCCAAAAGGGGTGGATGCCTTCGGCATAAAGCGTTAATCAACAAAATATTTTACTCCAAATCGGTCATTAGCACTCGGTATAATGACCGGTCGGAGATTATTTTCGGTATCATTTGTTGCCTTCCCGCTGGGCGTATGGGGCGTGCAGGAGTGGCGGCTGTGGTGTGTGGCGTCTTTGGATTAGTCATTAACAACGTCCAGCGCGTCCGTCCGGTTGGTCACGCGGTGGAGCGTGAGCTGGTTGCGCTGCCCTTCATTGCCTTCCATGGATGTGGCGGATACCACCATGTCGTCGCCGTCCAGGCTGACCAACTGCACGTCGCCGAAGTCACCGCCAAGGCAAGTGAGCTTCCCTTTCTCGATGATGAACCGCACTGTGCCGTCGGCATGCCATATGTTTCGGCTGTCGCTGTACTCCATATAGACCGCCCTCCCGTCGGAATAGACGACGATGTAGTCTTTCTCGGCCGTGAAATCCTCCTCGTAGCTTCCCACGACCTTCCCGTTCTGCAGGTACTCCTCCTTGATATGATTGATTTTCCATGTGCCGACAACCTTGTCCATGGTCAGCCCGTTGTCGGTCTTTGTGCCGTCCCCGTCTTCTCCGCCGTTGGGATTTTCGATGTTCGTGGGGTCGTCATCGTCGTCGCCTCCGCAAGAGCAGAGAGCCGTGGTAGTGAAAATGAGGCAGAGGGCCATGAGGGCAAGCTGCGCTTTTTTGAATAAATCTTTTTTCATTGTGTAATGTTGTTTGGTTTTCGCAGTGCATCATTTAGGGTAATATTTTGACACGCGCACGCACTTCTTTTCCGTATGGGATGTGATTGGCCCGGCGTTTTTCCATCGGGGGGATGCCTTGGCACTGCGTTGCAAGGCATGTTCCCCAGTTGCAAAGTTGTAAAAAAAATATCAAACACGCAAGTTTCTCGTGGTTTTTTTCTCGTTTTCCTACGCCGTTATGCCTTTTTTTCAAATGAATATGGATTTGCTGATGAAAAAAATCGCTATATTTGCAGCACGATAAAACAGAAAGCGATGGGCGACAGCAAGTATATACGCTTCGACTGGGCGATGAAGCGCCTGCTCCGCCAGAAGGCCAACTTCGGCATTCTGGAGGGGGTTCGCGAGGAGGGCAGGCTCGAGGGCCGCAAGGAGGGTCGTGAGGAAGGCCGCGCAGAAGGCCGCGAAGAAGGCCGAAAGGAGGAGCGGAAGGAGAACGCCAAGAGGATGAAGGCGTTGGGATTGCCGGCTGATACGATTGCGAAGGTGACGGGATTGCCGCTGGCTGACATCGAGAACTTATAACAAATAAGGTGCAACCGCATGGCCGGGGTGCCGATGCGGAGGGGGGCAAAGATGGGGTTGTTTTTGCATTTGTTTTCCTTTTTATCCTTACTTAACGGATAAAAATGCTTAAATGTGCACGGATGATGAATAGACTATATAACTTTGCATGAGGAATCAACAAACAATTCATTTGATGATGAGAAAGAAAATAGTCTTTTCTGCTGCTTTGTTGGCAGCAACGTGCGCGCTCAACGCGCAGACAACGGCAGACAATGGCTACACCGCCATCCCGAGTCCGCAGAACGATCAGGCCATCATGTTTGTCCTGTCGCCCAACGGACGGTACGTGGGCGGATACACCTACGTCGACCATCAGTTCTATATCTATGACGCACAGCAGAAGACCGCCAAGACGTTTGGCGACGCCAGCGCGGACAACTTGGTCGACCTGCGCTCCATATCCAACGACGGCAAGGCGGTGGGCATGCTCAGTACGGGCGAGGTGACCGACGGAGTCGTCTGCAATTTTGCCGACGGGACATCGAAAACCGTGAAGTCCACCATCACCAAGGGGCTCACCCCGGACGGCAACTTCATCACCGGGGCCAAGCTCGACGGCAGCGGGACCTACTGGAACGCCGTGTATTTCGACGGTGACGACATCGTGTCCCTGCCCGAGCCTACCACGAAGTGGGCGGGATGGCCCTCCACCGACCCCGACGACCCGAACGTGATCTTCGGCAGCTCGGCCGACTTCGTGTCGGCGGACACGTCCGTCATCGCCGGATATGTCATCGACCCGGCGAGCACTTACCCCGCGGTGGTGTGGCGGAAGAACCGCGACGGCAAGACCTTCTCGGTCGACTTCATCAGCCGCCACTACTTCTGCAGCAACCCCGACAGCATCAAGGGCGAGGGGAACAGCTACGCCCTCTTCACGCCAACGGCCCTGAGCGAGAACGGAAAGTGGCTCGCGCTGACCATCGGGAAGTACAAGGCCGACGGCTGGAACTTGAAATACGGTCTGGGAAGGTATAACCTCGACACCGACGAGCTGCAGGAATACTGGTATGACGACTCCGTGGCAGAGTGCAGCTCGGCCGGCATTGCCAACGATGGCACGATGACCGGCTGGACGGGATCGTCGAGCAAGGAGGTCAGCGCGATATGGAAGGCGGGCGAAGACGCGCCCCAGACGCTCTCGGAGGCATTCCCCGGAGTGGCTGAGTTTGCCGAGTTCGACGCCACGCTCGGCCACAAGCCCTGCGCCATCTCTGCCGACGGCCGCTACATTGCGGGCTACGGATACCACAGTGGCAGCACTGGCGACGACGCCGTCACGGCGGGCTACGAGTCCTACATCTTCGACACCACCGCCAAAGGGGCTACCGACGGCGTGGCCGCCGCGCCCGTGGTGGACAAGAACGCGGTCGGCACGGCGCCCCTGTTGCGCTACGACCTGATGGGCAGACGGCTGCCCGGAGCCGCACACGGCATCAACATCCTCAAGCCGCAGGGCGGCAGACCGGTCAAGGTGCTGGTGAAGTAGAGCGCATTTCCAGGCGGTAGGGCCTCTCCCCTTCCGCCACAACATCATAGTAACATAGCTGTCCGGGCACATCCGGGCAGCGCTTCCTCCCCCGTCCGCAGTGTCCTTCCTTGGGCATTGCGGACTTTTTAGTTTTCTCTGCCCCACCCCGTCGCCTTTCCTTTCTACTCTTCCGCGCTCGCGTCCGCTGCCCCACCCCGTCGCGCTCCACAGGCCATGGGGGCACATTGGGGAGTTGCCTCCCCTCGGTGGCCGCCTTTGTGCCTTAGTAAAATGATGGGCAAGAGGGCACGGACAAGGGCGCACGGCTTGGCGGCCACGCTATGAGCACCGCTCGGTCATGGGACAAAAATCGACAAAGAAAAGGAGAGACGCACCATATTCCCGACGGAATCCAATGACCGACCGGGAATAAAGATTTTTGATTTTAGCGCAAGAAAGACGGGAAAAAGCAAAGAAAAACTTGCTGGTTACTTCGGAATTGACTACCTTTGCGAACAGGAACTTACTGTAGAAGCTTTCGACTACTACTTTTTTATTTTATATCATGGAAAACATCAATGACACTTCCCGCAGAGACGGGAATCGCCCTGAGAAGGGCAACCAAGAGAGAATGATCAGCTGTATGCTTGCCGACGACCTGGAAGAGCTGTTCCGCCACACGCCCGAAGAGGGCTATGGGTGGATGGACTCGCAGGCCGCGCTCGTCGAGGCGTGCCACATGGCATGGACCACCGGGCGGCTGCACGACGCGATGGGGCGCAACACGGGCTTCCACCACATCGTCAGGATGGCGTGTGAGCGGCTGCATGTGCGCATGCCGGCCAACCCCAGCGCCGTGGTCTACAAGGCCCGGCAGCGCAAAGGGGTGCGGGTGGGCCAGTTGCTGGGCCGCTACCTCATCCTGCAGGGGCAGGGCATACGCGACCCCTTCCGCTTCTGCGTCAGGCGACGCCGCCACGGAAAGCGCCAGCAGGAGCCGCCCAAGGCGCAGTAGCCGGCCGTCAAAGACTCTGTGGCCGGTTGCCAAGACACCGGGGCAGGGGCGCCGGGGCGGGCTATTCGCTCACAGAGCGCTCCACCTCGGCGGCGTGCTCGCGGAGAAACTGGGCCACGATGGCCGAGAGAAGGGCCGAGGTCGACACCCCGATGGAGGAGGCGCGCAGGAGGCCGAGCTGCCGCTTCAGGTCGCGGTCGATGTAGACTGCGCCGAGGTTGGAGGCGCGGTGGTACTCGCGGGCCAGCGTGAGAAACTCCTCCCAGCGGTCATCCGGGGCGGCCGACGGGGTGCCCGGGGGCGTCGGAAGGGGCCGCTCGGGGGTGGAGGCCGACTGCCGCGAGGGCTTTGTCGTAGCTGCCTGCGACGGTGAGGGGTCGGCCTGGGGTTGCCGTTGCGCCGCATGGACCAGCCCGGCCAGGCCGCCGGGGAGCGCGACGCTCGTATTTTTCTTTGTCATAATCTGCTGCTAATGAATCGTTTATGGCGTGTATTGTCCACTATTTTTTATTGCGGGGAATGTGCCTACCATCTCCATCGGTCGTTAGGCTTCGTCGGAAAGGCGGAGGATTTCTCCTTTTCTTGTCGATGCCGGCGTGTTGACCGAAGGGGCCTTACCCTTTCCTCTGCCGCCCGTTGGCGTGCCCTTTGGTCATCTCCCAGAGCATGATCTCGAAGCAGTCGCGCACGTAGCCGCGCTGCCTTGGCGTGATCTCGAAGGTGTCGGCGCGCCGGAGGTTGGCCCTTGCGGGTATGGGGGGCAGCACAGTGCCGTGGGCAGAGAGCACCGCGGCGGCCTCCGACCACATGCGCTGCTCCTCCTTGGTGCCCACGCGGGGGTCGATGCGGTTGGGCACGAAGAGCAGCCGGGCGGTCATGCCGGCGACATGGCTGCGGATGGCGGCCAGGACGGAGACGAAGGTGCCCGTGGAGTCGAGGGTCTTGTCCTCGTAGTCGAACGGGCATACGATATAGTCGGCACCGGCGAAGAGGGGCACGAGGCCGTCCTGGGAGACGTTGCCCGGGGTGTCGAAGAGCACGAACCCCTCCACGGCGGAGGCCGACTCGACGAGCCGCTGCATCGCCTCGGGGGCGGCTACGTCAAACTCCTGCACGCCGTAGGGCTCGTCCTCTCCGGCGTGTTGGGCGGCATCCTTGCGCCGCTGCATGAAAACCGACTTCTGAAGGTCGGTGTCGATGACGCACACCGGGCGGTCCTTCCAGGCCAGATAGTCGGCCAGGAGGATGCAGAGCGTGCTCTTCCCCACCCCACCCTTCTGGTTGGCGAAGACGACTTTGATGTTCTTTTCCATAGTTAGCTTTCTTTTCGCGCGCCCGTCGGTGGCGGACGGCGGTATGATGGTGTGGATTATTCCTGTTTATCGGTGGCTTGTCACCCTGTGCGGCGGCAGCTTTCTCCTTCTTGGAGATGCTGCTTCTTCCGCTGGCGACGGCCGTTTCTCCTGATTGTCCTGTGTGCTGCTGCGTATACAGTGCGGCTTTGCCGCGGGCATGGCAGCGCTATTGCTCGTCCTCGTCGCCCCCGGCGATGCACCGGAGTGCCACGGCGGGCAGGAGGAAGAGCACGGCCAGGAGCGTGCCCAGCAGCAGTCCGGCCCACAGGGAGGGCTGCTCCCGGAAGTCGTTGACCATGAAGGCGATGGTGGCGGGCACGAGCAGCGCCATCGACACGGCACTTGAGACGCACCACCGCCCTACCCTTCCGCCGCATTGCGCGCAGAGAAGGAACGCCACCAGGAGCGCGACGGGCACGACGGGGAGCAGAATGTCAGCCAATGTGTTGAGCAAGTCGGCGGCCCAGTAGCCGTCATCGAGCGACAGCGGGCCGAAAACCATCGTGGGGAGCTTCGAGGCCACGGCATAGAGGAGCGTCAGCAGCGCCGCGAGACCGAATCCACAGCGTGCCCCACGGCCCACGCCGCGCCCCTTGCGCAGCAGCCACAGCAGGGCGGTGAGCGCAAGCAGGGCCACGGCCTCGGCAGAGAAGGAGATCCAGTCGGCCGTCTCGAAGACCGAGATCGTGGCGGCGGCATCCTGAAGCAGCCCCGACTCTGCCACCACGGCACACAGGTCGGCCACCAGGGCCAGCACCATCAGCAGCCACAGTGCGCGGTAAGCCCGCCACAGTCGGTCGGGAAGAATAATCTTCCGCATCGTTTTCTTTTCTTTATTGTCCATATCTTGTTTCTTTATTGTCTATATCTTGTAGGGCCTTAGCCCATATCTTGCTGGCCCTTAGCCCATCGCTTGCCGGACCTTAGCCCATCGCCGGCTGTTTTGTTTCCGCCTAATATGCCTATCCCCATGCCTATTATGCCCATCACTCCCGCCTAATATGCCCATCCTCCCTGCCTAATATGCCCATCACTTCCGCCTATTATGCCCATCCCCCCCGCCTAATATGCCTATCTTTCCTATCTCTCCGGCGTCCCCGCCTCACTACCTCATGCCACGTCCGAGTCACCCTCGGCAGGCCGCACGTCCACCCGCGTGCTCATCGTGCGGCGCAACAGCACCGCCGGGACGATGGCCATGACGGCCTGCACGGCAAAGTAGCTCAACAGAATGGCTGTCGATGGTGCGGCGAGCGAGGTGCTCCAGCGGTAGCACAACACCCCCCACGCGCTCCAAAGCAGCGGGCACACCATCGCCGCAATGCCATACCACCGCACACGTCCGCGGTAGAGGCACACGCAGAGCGCAGCCACCACGAGCAGCGTCAGCCCGGAGAGCACGGCGCCATTGGCGAGAAACGTGTCGCGGAAACTGTCCCAGGCACTCGGAGTGTGCGCATAGCTGAAGCGGCCGCCGCCCCCCGGGATGGCCTTCACCACCGCCGAGAGCACCACGAGCAGCTCCCAGAATGCCACGACACACCACGAATGGTCGCCCAGGCGGCGCATTCCGCGGCGCAGGAAGTCGAGCAGCAGCACCTGTCCGCCCCCAAGGAGGAGGCAGACCAGCCCGCTGCCCACCGCGCTGCCCACAAACGTGCTCAGCCCACGGCCCACCATGCCGCCCGGAGCGGTGGTCGACACCGCGAAGGTATTGCCCCATGCCGTCAGCACATGGCACACCACCACCACGCAGAGCGCAGCCGTCAGCCAGCGGCTCACCGCCTGACTGACCTCAAAATAGCTTTTCTTCTTCATCTTTCTCAATTTCATCATTGCATCGTCCCCCACCCCGCGTCCGCCAGAACCATCTCTTGCGGGCCGGCATCCATCTTTTGTAGGTTGGCATCCATCTCTTGCAGGCTGGTTTTCCATATCTTACTGGCCGGCATTCCATCTCTTGCGGGCTGGCATCCTGCGCCTCCGCGCGGATATTATCCTACAAGCCCACTATGCCCATTATGCGTACTATGCCTATTATGCCCATCACCCATTGCGCCCATTATGCCCATCGCAACGCCCATTATGCCCATCACCCATTGTGCCTATCATGCCTAATGTGCCCCATCCTGCGCCACCGCGCGGGCCAAATCGCCACCCCACTCCTGCCCCCTGCTGCCCCATCGTCGGAGACACGGCGGCGGAGAGGATGCGGCGGAAGGGACGTTGCATGGCGCAAAGTTAAGCAAATTATTCAACAATCACAAAGAAACCGCTATCCAATTCGAAACCCTTTTCATTATGTATTGATTTCTTCATTTCTTCATATAGATATTTCCATACATCCATATATCATCATCTCAATATATAAATAAACCATTATATCAACAAATACAAATATAACGACTTCGCAATATCAATATATCCACATATCCTTATATCCATACCTTCACCGCCGCACAGCCTCTCCCACTGCCTGCACGGCCCCCAAAACCCGCCCCAACCTTCCGATCCTATCTGATGATAACACCGATCCTCTCGATGTATTGATATCCATAAATCCACACTTATCAATATCGTTATATCTTCATATCTATAATTAAGGATTTCCATATATCAACATTTCGCTACATATTGATTTCGTTACATCCATAGATATGTAATTCATCATATCACTATATAGCTATTTACGGATTTCATTACTTCGTTATTTCGTTATTTGTTGATACCACTATATACATATATACAGATTTCATCTTATCTTCATATCGCTACTTGTGGATTTCCTTATTTCCATATTTCGGCATTTATTGATTTCGTTATATCCACAAATCCGAATGTCTTGCTGCGCCCTTTTGTCCCTATCCGCTGCACGACCCCACAGCATACCGACCTTTATAGCGGCCAGCATGCCGGTCAAAGGGGGCGAAAAGCCGTAACTTTGCGCCAACAAAGGATAACGACAACAAAACAAATCAGAAGATGAACAACACCATGAAAGACCATCAACACAACGGCGACGGCGCACAGCAGACGCGCCTCTCGCCCCACTTCACGCTAAGGGAGATGACCCTCTCGGGCACCGCCATCCGCCGCCGGCTCGACAACCAGCCCACGGCGGAGCACATCCGCCGCCTCCGAGCACTCTGCGAGCGCGTCCTTGAGCCGCTCCGCCGCCGCGTCGGCAGGGTGGGGGTGACGAGCGGTTTCCGCTCCAAGGCCGTCAACGAGGCTGTCGGCGGTGCGCCAGCATCGCAGCATTGCCTCGGCGAGGCGGCCGACCTGTACGTCTCCTCGACCGAGCAGGCACGCAAGTGGGCCGACATCATCGAGCGGCTCACCGACTTCGACCAGCTCATCCTCGAGCCGCGGGGCAGCCGGACGAAGCGTTGGCTGCACGTGAGCTACACCCTCCGCCGGCGCAACCGGCGGCAAAGGCTCCAGTAGCACGCCCCATCCGCCGCCCAGCACCCTCTCCCCGCCCTGCCCGTGCCGCCGCGGCGGGGTGGGGGAGTGGCCGCCAAATCCCCTCCCTTCTGCTGGTGTGGGGTGGGGGAGCATCCGCGAAGCTGCTTCCTTTCTTCTGCGGCATGGTGGGGCAGCGGCCGCGAAGCTCATTCCTTTCTGCTGATGTGGGGTGGTGGAGTGGCGGCGAAGCCCCCTCCTTTCTGCTGATGTGGGGTGGGGGAGCAGCCCACATCCTGTCCGCCATTCAGCCTGTTTGACGTTGCAAAACAGGCCCTATGGCCGCGCCATTCAGCCCCTTTCGCAGTGCGATAGAGCCCCTTTGGCACGCTCATTCAGCCCCTTTGGCTGGAGGCAGGGAGATGGGGCGCGGGGGAGGCTGCTCTCTCGGGCTGCCTGTCGAGGTAGGAAGACCGATGAAAAACACTTGCGAAAACTGGCATAAAAATTAAATGGTGGATTTTTTGTCATTAGATGACATAAAAATCGTAAATTTGCAGGGCCGCATTTGCCATTTCTCTTTGAGGGGATCAAGGCTCTCTTTGGGGGGAGATCATGGCAATGGGAAAGGATGCCCACGTGCCTAAAAGGCGAGCTGGGTGCGCTAACATGGCGCAGGGCCGCCCGCTGGGCGCATGGTGGCAGGGGCAACGCTGTGGCGGGGAATGCCCGACGCGCCACCGTCAAGGAGCTGGATTTTTCCCTTGGGGAGTGTTAGGCATAATAGGCATATTAGGCCTGTTAGACGTGATGGGCCAACAGGGAAGATAGGCATAATAGGCTTGTTGGGCTTGATGGGCCAACAGGGAAGATAGGCATAATAGGCTTGTTGGGCTTGATGGGCCAACAGGGAAGATAGGCATTATAGGCTTGTTGGGCTTGATGGGCCTACTGGGGAAATAGGCATTATAGGCATATTAGGCAACAGAAACAAAACAAAAACCTCAAAAAACCAAAGACTATATGGAGAAGCGCACCGTGGACAAGCAATTTCTGCGGCAAGGCAAGGACTACACCACGCTCATTTGCTACAAGAAGGCCGTCATCATCTACGACATCACCTACTACTTTGCCCACAAGTACCTGCAGCGGGGCGACCGCACCATCGACCAGATGATACAGGCTGCGCGATCGGGGAAGCAGAACATCGTGGAGGGAAACATCGACGGCGTCACTTCCACCGAGATGGAGATAAAGCTTACCAACGTGAACCGCGCCAGTCTCCATGAGTTGCTCGAGGACTACAAGGACTATCTGCGGGTGCGTGGCCTGGAGCTATGGCCGGTCGATTCTCCCAAGGCGGAGCAGACGCGCCGCTACTGCCGCACGCACAACGCACCGGAGGACTACACAAGGAAGTTGCCGGAGCGGTCGGCGGAGACGATTTGCAACATCGCCATCACGCTCATTCTCCAGACCGACGTGATGATCAAGGGGCTGATAGAGTGGCAGAAAAGCCATTTCAAGGAGCATGGCGGCATCAAGGAGCAGATGTCCAACGAGCGGCGCAAGCAGAGAGGCTATTGACTCCCAACCATCCATTGCCCCGGAACCGACAAGAATAAAGCGAAATATCCCTCCTTTCTGACGAAATCTGACGACCGATTGTATTGACTCCCAACCATCCATTGCCCCAGAACCGACAAGAGAACGGGGAAGCCGCCCATCTTTCTGACGAAATCTGACGACCGATTCTATTGATTCCCAACCATCCATTGCCTCGGAACCGACAAGAATAAAGCGAAATATCCCTCCTTTCTGACGAAATCTGACGACCGATTGTATTGACTCCCAACCATCCATTGCCCCAGAACCGACAAGAGAACGGGGAAGCCGCCCATCTTTCTGACGAAATCTGACGACCGATTAGTATTGAGAAATAACGACGGCGGGGGCGCTGTGAATCTGCCAAAGGAGATTTACGGCGCCCGCCTCTATGTATTGCCGGCTGACGAGACGCACCGACCGTCTTCCTGTGTCGCCGGATCAGAAGGCGCACACGGCGCGGACGTAGTGGTTGTCCGCCTTCGGATCAGTTTTCACATAGCCTTTGCTGACCATGGGTTGGATGGCAAAGATGTAGGCTAAGCCATAGGTTGCGCCTTCTGTGGAGGACCAGTAAGGATAATTGGCCAGTGGTTCGCCGCGTCCTGCGGCAGCCACCGCGTCGTTGACGATGCCCTTGGTCTCGAGTGGGAAGTAGACTTGGCCAGTATGCATAATGTCCTCGTCCTTGCAGAAGAGCATGTGCAGCTCCTTCCCCGAGGGGAGATACCACCCTGTGCTGCCTTCCGGCGCGGGC
>ERZ808274.382-NODE-382-length-23627-cov-3.690777_pt1 | contig 23627 bp, 18 predicted proteins | sample MGYA00521277_ERZ808274 | MGnify/ENA primary metagenome ERZ808274 (study PRJEB31516, sample SAMN03275597) | gut metagenome | biome: mammalia-associated habitat; material: feces | host: Papio cynocephalus | place: Kenya | collected 2012-07-28 ... | reverse complement strand
AAGATACTGGTGAAATGAGATGCAGAAAATGTCTCACATCATTTGAAAGTTAACATTCAAATAACCTTTTTGTTTTATAAGTTTATTGTAAATAAAGATAAAAGATTTTATAATTTTTCAAGTTGGAGATAATAAATATGATTAAAGTAATGGCAGTTAATGCTGGCTCATCATCACTTAAATTCAAGTTGTATGAAATGCCAGAAGAAAAAGTATTATGTTCAGGAAATGCTGAAAGAATCGGACACGATGATGGTATTTTTGGAATCAAATGGAACGGACAAAGCGAGAAAAAAGTGCTTCCGATTTTAGATCATGCAGTTGCAGTTAAATTAGTCGTTGATGCAATGCTTGAAAAAGGTATTGTAAAAAGCATGGACGAAATTAAGGCTGTTGGACATAGAGTTGTTCAAGGAGGAAAATATTTCTCTCGTAGCGAGCTCTTTAACAAGGATACAGAAGATAAAATTGAATCTTTAATACCACTTGCACCGCTTCATAATAAAGCGCATCTAATTGGCTTTAGAGCTTTTAAGCAAATTTTACCTGATGTAACAAATGTAGCGGTATTCGACACGGCTTTCCATCAAACTATGGAACCACAAGATTATGTTTTCCCTATTCCATACGAATATACAGAAAAATATGATTGTCGTAGATACGGAGCACACGGAACAAGCCACAAATATCTTTCTGAAGAAGGTCTTAAATACTTAAAAGATGTCGCTCATCCAAGAATTATTTCTTGTCACATCGGATCAGGAGCATCAATAACCGCAATTAAAGACGGAAAATGTGTGGCTACATCAATGGGATTAACACCGCTTGGTGGAATTATGATGGGAACGCGTACTGGTGATTTAGATCCGTCAGTAATGAATTATTTATGCACATGCACTGGCAAAAGTGTTGAAGAGATGTATCAAATATTTAACAAAAAATCTGGTTTTTTAGGAGTTAGTGAAATCTCTAATGACTCACGTGATGTTTTAGCGGCATGTGAAAAAGGTGATGAAAAAGCTATATTAGCAAATCAAATATTTATTCGCCGTATTGCAGATTTCATTGGACAATATTTTGTTCGTCTCGGTGGAGCGGATTTGATTATTTTCTCTGCTGGAATTGGAGAAAACTCCGCTATAACAAGAGAGCAAGTTGTTGATGAAATTAAAGATGCATTAAATGTTGAAATTGATAAAGATCTCAATAATCAAATTCACGGTAAAGAAGCTTTAATCTCAACCCCAAATAGTAAAATTAAAATCGCTGTTATTCCTACAGATGAAGAGGTTATGATTGCAAGAGATACTTACTTCTTCTATCAAAAAGAACACAATTAGATAACATAAAAACGACTCATGACACACCGGAATGAGTTGTTTTTATATACGCGCGCGCGTGGATTAATAATGCTTGACTTAAAAAATATTATTAATAATATATATAAAAGTTAACGAAAGGAGTTTACTAATTATGAAAAAAAATTATATTAAGACACTTCCTATTGCTCTTGTTGGGTTACTTGCACTTGCAGGATGTGACAATAATGAAGAACCAAACCTTGGAAAATTCGTCAGCAATTTAAAGGTTGGTGAGCTTACAGAAGAAGAAGTTGCGCCTTTGTTCGAAAACAATCTTCTTGCATCAAACAACAAAAACATTCGATTCGCAGAATATACTTTTACAGAATATTCGCCACGTTGGCAATATAACGATGGTCTAGATGAAGAATTATATGAACAATATGTTCACAATGTTGATGAGACATATACCTTTAGAAGATATGACAATGATGTCGTTGTAACAACAGAAGATGTCACTCGTTATGATTATGATAAGTCTCAATATGATCCTAATGATTCATTCTCAACAGGATTATCAAAAACCGCTGTAACATATAACGGCAAATCAATAATTTATGCTGAAAAACCAAGCGAAGAAAACGAAGAAGGCTCTCTTACTTGTATTTATACACGTAACAACAAAGCTTCCGACCCGTATTCATTCGTTGATAAAACTGAATATAACGAAGATTTGATGGATAAAATCATTCATGGTGGCGCAGGTGGAGTTGAAGCTATGTATGATGTTCAAGCAAGTATTGAAAATGTAAAAGATTCTTATGACTCTTATGCAAGTGGTTTGAAAGATGGTTATGAAAATCTTCTCGATACAAAATATACAAAAAATGAAGATGGTTCATTAGAAGTTGTTTATTCCGCTAGATTATTCATGACACCATGGTCAGCAGAAGCAAACTGGGCTTATGAAGAAGTTGATGGAGTTAAAACAAAAACCACAAATGCATACGATGGAATGTATGTCAAAATCGGATATGTTTTCTCTTTCTATCTAAAAATTGTAGATGGTTTTGTTTCAAACGCACAATTTATTCATTTTGGTATCACCGCTTATCTTTTAAAAGATAATAATTGGAAATCCGGCGATCCAACACCAAATGTAGATTTAACAGCTGAGGAACTTTCAAAACTTGATTTAGTTCAAACTGATACATTAGCGGATGGAAGCGCGAACAATGTTCAAGGTGGAATTATGAGCAATAATCCATATACATTTGAAATATTAAAAACTGATGGCGAAAATCTTGGAAATTATCGCAAGACAATGCCAAATGAAAGCGATTATCGTGTTTCAGATCCATCAGATTACGGTTGCTGGTTCAATATTCAACAAGATTTACGTGAATAATTAACAATTCCAAATGAAGGCACATTAATTTGTGCCTTTTTTATTTAACTTTTTTTCTAGTCTTTAAATTCATACTAGTTACTCTTGTATTTGTTAATAGTTGATAAAAATTCATCTTTTTACTAAAATAATGCGTTATGAAGAACGATTTAGACTTTGAAATTATTAATAAAGAAAAGCAATATGAAAGCGATTATAAAAAAGTAATCAATGAAATAAAATATTTTAAAAAAATAGCTATTTTCAGGCATGTCAAGCCTGATTATGACGCTATTGGGTCTCAACTAGGAATGTTTTATTTTATAAAAGATAATTTTCCAGATAAAGATGTTATTTATATTGGAGAAGATCACGTTACTTTAACTCCTAGATGCTTTCCATACATGATGAAAATTGATGATGATTGGTTTAACGATGAATTTTTAGCAATTATTGTTGATACGTCGACTTATGATAGAGTCAGCGATAATAGGTACATAAAAGCCACGAAAACAATCAAAATCGACCACCATCCCAATGTTAATCCCTATGGGGAAATTCAAATTATAGATGACACTATTTCAGCATGCGGAGAACTAATAGCTAATTTCCTTATAAAACAAGAAGAATACAAAATCACCACAAATTGTGCTTCATATTTATTTAAAGCAATCGTTGGTGATTCAAACCGCTTCTTAAATAGTGATGTCAATGCACATACATTTGCCGTCGCTGAATTTTTAATACATCAAGGAATAAATATCAACCAAATATATAATCAAATGTATAAAGAGAATATTTCCGCTTTAGATTTTGCTAAATGGGTTTTAGATAATTATCACATTACAAAAAAAGGTGTTGCTTATTATATTATCGATAAAGACCAAGTTGACGTTTTGCATTTAAAAGCAGAACAAGGGAAAGATTGCCTTTATTTATTTGACCATTTCGATAATATTCATATTTGGGTTTCGATTACTTATGATAATGATAAAAACCTTTATCGAGTATCACTTAGAAGCGATAATGTATCAATAGAGAATGTTGCGACTAAATATCGCGGAGGCGGACACGCTCAAGCAAGCGGAGCGAAATTGCTCTCGCTTGATGAACTACCAAAAGATTTAGATGACTTATTATAAGTCGTCTTTTTTTATTAAAAATGAGACTAACAAAATCATTTCCCTACAACTTTTTATTTACTTAATGTAAAATAAAATTATGAATTTTGTTCCACTTCATGTTTATAGTTGCTATTCGTATCTAAAAAGTGCTTTAAGAATTGACGATTATATTAAACAAGCAAAACAACTTGGATATGAATTCTTATCTTTAACTGATTTAAATAATTTAACAGGTGTCCCAAAATTCGTACATGCTTGTAATAAAGCCGGCATTAAACCACTTATAGGAGAAGACGTTTTTCTTTCAAATTCTCTTATAACCATTATTGCGATAAACGAAAATGGTTATAAAAATCTTTTGCATATCTCATATTTAAGCAAAATTAATGCAAACATAACGATTGATGATGTTAAACATGAATTGGATGATATCGTTTTTATATTATCTACGAACACACCATTATTTAGAGAAATGTTTTTTGGAGAAAATAGAATAAAAGATTTTTCCAACCTTTCAAGAGGAATCAAACATTTCTTTATTGGTTTGGATGACGCAAATAGAAGTGATTTTATAGCATTTAGAGAATTTTTTAATAAATACGCTTATGACTTAATTGCTTTTCCAGTCATTAAATATCTAAAAAAAGAAGACGCTATATCTCTTAAAATACTTGAGGCAATTGACCACAAAGACACGCTTCAAGAAAAAACAGCTGTTGGAATTGAATATATAAAAAGCGAAGAAGAATTGTCTGATATCTATTTTGAAGATGAGATTAATAAAACAACTAAAATCGCTGAAATGATAAATTTTGACTTCATCAAAAAAAGAGGAATGATATTGCATTTTCAAAATGATGAAAATCTTACAAGCGATGAATATTTAAAGAAAATATGCCTTGAAAATTTAAAAAAGAAGAATATAAATGATGAAGAATATATTTTACGTTTAAATTATGAATTAGATGTAATCAAAGAAATGGGTTATAGTGATTATTTTCTTCTCGTTTCAGATTACGTTAATTATGCGAAAAATAACAATATACTTGTCGGGCCCGGGCGTGGAAGTGCGGTAGGTTCACTTGTTTCATATGCGTTGAACATTACACAATGCGATCCAATAAAATACAATCTTATTTTTGAACGTTTTCTTAACAAAGAAAGACAATCTCTTCCTGATATAGATGTTGACTTCGAAGATACAAGAAGAGATGAAGTTGCTACTTATTTGAAAAACAAATATGGAAATAATCGTGTTAGCAAAGTTTTAGCGGTTCAAAGATTTGGTGCTAAGCAAGCACTAAACGATATCGGTCGTGTATTTAATTACGAAAAAAGAGATATTGAACTATTTACCAAATGCATTAAAAAAGATGAAGAAAAATTATCTTTAAGAGAAATTTATAAAACAAATAAAGATTTTAATAAACTAGTTAATGAAGACAAATATTATTTGCAAATTGTTTCTTTAGCAAGCAAAATTGAAGGTCTTCCAAGGCAAAAAGGTTTGCATGCTGCTGGCATAATCATTAACAACGATGATTTAATTTATAAAATGCCTGTTGATGTTGATGAAGAAGGAAATTTAATTTCTGATTTTGAAAAAGATTATTTAGAAGAACAATACTTCTTAAAAATGGACTTGCTCAGTCTTAGAAATTTAACAACCGTAAAAGAATGTTTGGAAAGAATAAAAATTAATTACAATAAAGATATTAATTTTGACGACATACCTATTGACGACCAACACGCAATTGATTTAATTGCCTCAGGGAAAACAATGGGTTTATTCCAAATTGAATCATTAGGAATGAGGAAAGCTATAAAAGAGCTTCAACCAACTTGTTTTCTTGACATTGCCGCTATTTTAGCGCTTTATCGTCCTGGCCCAATGGATAACATCATTCATTATGCAAGAAGAAAACATGATAGCGAAAAATATTCATATCTTTCAGAAGGTTTAAAAGATATTTTATCCCCTACTTATGGCATTATTGTTTACCAAGAACAAATAATGCAAATAGCTAATAAAATGGCTAATTTTAGTTATGGTGAAGCAGATTTATTGCGTCGAGCAATAAGCAAAAAAGATAGCACGAAATTAGCTTCATATTCGAAAAAGTTTATTGAAGGCGCTATAAACAATGGCTATACAAAAGAAGAAGCTTCTAATGTATACAAGATGATTTACAAATTTGGTGATTATGGATTTAATAAATCTCACGCTATTGGATATGCATTTTTAACTTCTAAGATGGCATATTTGAAAGCTTATTATAAAAACGAATTTTATGCATCTATTTTGTCCTCTTCAAATTCCTCGAATTTCTTATCAACAATTAGTGAAATGTCACAAAGCGGAATTTCGTTGTTAAATCCAGACATAAATGTTTCTTCATATAATTATGAAATTATTGGTAACAACATTATTATGCCTTTAAGCGCTGTTAAAGGTATTATGATGATGAATATCAAAGATATAATGGCAGAACGCAAAATTAAACCATTCGAAGATTTGTTTGATTTCGTAGTTAGAGTAAATAAATATAAAATCAATAGCAAACAGATTATTTCATTAATTGATGCTGGCGCCTTTGATAATATTTGCCCTTCGCGTGCATCGCTTAGATCATCAATGCCGAAAGCTTTAAATTATGCATCAATGATCGGAGGAGACGATGGACAGAATATTATCGATATTGGCATGTTTCCAAAACCAAAAATGAATATAGTTAAAGATAACAAGATGGAAAATTTAAATAAAGAATTTGAAACTCTTGGAATTATGGTTAGCGATTCGCCACTCAAAATTGTTAAAAGAACATTAAAAATTGCTTTAACAAATATTAGTGATCTTTATCTATCGACAAATACTGTTAATATTGCATGTATTTTAAAGAATATAAGAATAGTGAAAACTAAAAAAGGTGAATTAATGGCTTTTGGAACAATATATGATGAAAGCGGAGAAATAGATATCACCATTTTTAGCGATTCTTTTAAAGAAGCAAAACCATACTTGCTCAAAGATAATTTGATTGTTATTAACGGAAAATATAACGAATCTAGAAACGATTTTTATGTGAATAAAATTATACCATTAGGAGATGAAAAATATGAATAAAGCATACGTTATTGATGGTAATTCATTATTATTTAGAGCCTATTACGCCACTGCATATGGTCCAAATCCATCGATTATGAGAACAAAAGATGGAACACCAACAAATGCAATTTTTGCTTTTTCTAATATGCTTAACAAAATATTATCTTCTCTTAAAGAAAACGATACTATTTTTGTCGGTTTTGATACAGGTAAAAAAACTTTTAGACACGAGGAAGATAAAGACTATAAAGCGAACCGCAAAGAATGTCCTGAAGATCTAAAAATTCAAATGCCTATTGTCCGTAAATTATTAACGGCTTTAAATATATTCACATATGAAAAAGAAGGATATGAAGGCGATGATTTATGTGGAACATATGCTAAAAAAGCAGCCAAAGAAGGATATGAAGTAATAATCTATACCTCTGACAAAGATTATCTTCAATTAATCGATGATCACATTTCAATTTATATCCTTAAAACTGGTATGAGTAATATTGTAATTATGGACAATAAAACTATGCCTGAAATGTATGGGTTTAATCCAATCCAAATTATTGATTATAAAGGTCTTCGCGGCGATACAAGCGATAATCTTCCAGGTATACCTGGTATCGGAGATAAAACCGCTGTTAAATTAATTCAACAATATGGATCGTTTGAAGAAATTGTCAAGGCCGCGCCAACTATGAAAGGCAAAATTGGACAAACAATTATTGAACATCAAGAAATAGGGAGAATGTGCAAACATTTAGCGGAAATAAAAATTGACGTAGATATGCCGTTTGATGTCAAAGATACAATTTATCAAGGCTATGAATTTGATAAAATCAATACTTTTTGTAACACATATGAATTAAAACAGTTTTTAAATAGATTACCAAACAATTTACTAAAAAAAGATGAAACAAGCGATGCAATTGAAATTAAGATTATCTCATCTTTTAAAAATATCGCTTTAGATAAAAAAATTGGCATTTATTTAGATCGAGAAGATATTAATTACAATAGAGCTTCAATTTATGGTCTTGGTATAAGCGATGGAAAAAACCACTACTACATATCATTCGAAGATTTAATTAAAGATGAAGCCATTTTGGACATTTTAAAAGACAAAAACTATCAAAAATATACATATGATTACAAAGCTATCAAAGTTAGTCTTTCACATCATAACATTAAAATAGATGGACTAGTTTTCGATGCTTTACTTGCGTCTTATATTCTAGACTCATCAAATGTTTCTGATGTTATATCGACGATGCGATTTTTTGGAGAAAATATATCTGAAAATGATGAATCCATATCGCTTTTTAATAATGCAAATCCTGAAAAATGTACCAAAATTGCATATACATCATTAAAAATCTCATCAAAAGCATTTACAGAAATCGAAAAACTTGGTTGTTTAAAACTTTTTAACGAGGTTGATATTCCTTTATGCAGCGTTCTTGCAAATATGGAAATTGAAGGATTCCCACTTCACAAAGATAAACTCGAAGAAATCGGTAAATCGTTCAAAGAAAAAATGCAATATTACAAACAAAACATATATGAACTTGCTGGTGAGGAATTCAATGTTGATTCTCCAAAACAAGTTGGCGATATATTGTTTAATAAATTAGGGTTAAAAGCTCAAAGCAAAAAAATGTCTACTTCTATTGATGTTCTTAAAGAGCTCAAGGATGTTCACCCTATTGTAGAACAAATACTTTTATATAGAAAATACGCAAAATTATATAATACATATGTAGTTGGACTTGTTTCACAAATATATGATGATGGAAAAATACATGCCATGTTTAATCAGGCATTAACATCAACCGGACGACTCTCATCAAGTGAACCAAATTTACAAAATATTTCTGTTAGAGACGAAGAAGGAAAACTCATTCGAAAAGCCTTTTATTATGATGGCGATGAATATTCAATTCTTTCTCTAGATTATTCACAAATAGAACTCCGCATTTTAGCGGCTCTTTCAAACTCAAAACACCTCAAAGAGGTCTTTGAAAATAATGAAGATATTCATTATTCAACCGCCAAAAAGATATTTTCTGATAATCCGACAAGTGAAGAAAGAAGACGCGCTAAAGCAGTAAATTTTGGTATTATTTATGGCATTTCAGATTGGGGTCTAGCTGAACAAATTGGTGTAAGCGCAAAAGAAGCTAGAAAAATTATTGATTCATTTTATACCGCATACCCTGAAATCGCGACTTATTTTAAAAATATATCTCAAGAAGTTGTTAAAAATGGCTATGTAACTACTCTATTAGGGAGAAGAAGATATCTAAGGGAGGTTCATGATTCGAATTATCAAGTTCGTGAATTTGCAAGACGAGCCGCTATGAACGCACCGATTCAAGGCACTGCTGCAGATTTAATAAAAATTGCAATGATAAAAATTGACAAAGCACTGGAAGAAAATAATTTAAAGTCTAAAATGATTCTTCAAATTCACGATGAATTGTTGTTCAAAGTTCCTAACGAAGAAAAAGAAATTGTTTATAATTTAGTTAAAGACATCATGGAACATGCATTAAATCTTGATGTTAAATTAGAAGTTGATGGAGGATTCGGCCGTTCTTGGTACGAAGCAAAATAATGCCTGAACTACCTGAAGTTAATAATATTATTAATTATTTAAAAAATCATGAACATTTAACTACGAAAACAATTTGTAAAGTTGATGTTTTATACGATTATACCATTGAAGGAAGTAAGGATTATTTTATTAATGCATTAAAGAATAAAAGTATTCTTGATATAACTCAAAAAGGAAAATACATCATATTTCATTTAAGCGATGATTTGGTAATTGTTTCTCATTTACGAATGGAAGGGAAATATTTTGTTAAAAACGAGGATGTAGAAAATACAAAACATGATCTAGTAATATTCCATTTTACTGACAACACTAAACTCGTTTATAACGATACAAGAAAATTTGGAAGAATGATTCTTTTAAATGAAAAAAATTATTTAAGTGTTCCACCATTAAGCAAAGTTGGTCCAGAACCTTTTGAAAATATATCTATTGCATATTTAAAAGAAAATTATCAAACGAAAAATATTGCTTTAAAGCAACTTTTATTAGACCAAAGCATTATTTCTGGAATTGGTAATATATACGCTGACGAAATATGTTTTGATACCAAATTGAATCCAAGAACACCAGGAAAATTCCTTAGTGATGATGATTTATTAAATATCGTTTCTTCAGCAAGAAAAATATTAACCTCGGCGATAAATTTTGGTGGTTCAACAATCAAAACATATCATATTGCACAGGGCAAAGAAGGTAACTATCAATCGCATTTAAATGTCTACAATAGAGAAAATCAACCATGTAAGAGATGCAGCTATCCTCTAAGGAAAATATTCTTAAACGGACGTGGAACGACATTTTGTCCACGTTGCCAAGTCGATAAGTCTTTGCCGTTTGTTCTTGCCTTAACCGGCCCTATCGCATCTGGAAAGAGTTCTGTAAATGCTTATTTTGTTAAACAAGGTTTCATATCATTAGATCTTGATAATATAGTTCATGAAGTGTATAAAGATAAGACTGTACAAAAAGAGATCAAAAACATAATTCCTTCACTAAAAATTGTAGACGGAAATATTGATAGATTATATTTAAAACAATATTTAATAAATCATAAAGCCGCGAAAAATGACTTAGAGAATTATTTATATGAAGGTCTATATAATTTAGTCTTTAAAAAACTTAGAAAAATAGGTCCTGGCAAAAAAGTAGTTATAGATGTACCACTACTTTTCAAATCTCACCTCGATGACTTTGCAAATAAAATTTTACTTATTCAAATTAATCCAAATATACAAAGAGAACGCCTAGAAAAAAGAAGCGGAAATTCTGATTCATATTTGAAATTAAATAAATCTTATTTCGAACAAGAAGATATTAAAAAAGCTGATTTTGTAATCAGCAATAATTCAAATTTAGAAGATTTATATAAAGAATTAGATAATCTTAATATATAGATGTTTCACCAAGATCGATTTCTTTTTCACACATCGAAACAAGAATATTTTGAAGTTGTTTTGCTCTAATTGAACCGCTAACTTTTCCCACATTATACATTGAACACACATCTTTGATTGAAAATTCGCTTGCAAAAAATGTAGGAAGTTTCTTTGAAACGCGTTCATTTAATAAAGGAATAACAATTGTGTCACGAATATACTCATTTTTATATTCATCACCAAAATTATCAAGTATTAATAATGGTACATTGCTTAATATATTCATTTGATTATTAAAATCATTTTTATATTTATAAGAAAGATCCGCTAAAAAAGAAACAAGTTTTGGAAATGAGGCTACTGCGACTTTTCCATATCCCGAAGATATAAATTGATTAGCAAGAATTACTAAAATAAAAGATTTACCAACTCTTTTGCTTCCTTTTAAATACATCCAATGACCACTATTGTTTAATATATCTTTGAAATTCTTAATTATTAAACGACGATTATTAGTGTTTAAATCTAATTCACTTAAAGAATATGATTTCCATTCATCAGGAAAATCACTACAAATATAATGCGAATCTATCTCCATTTTTTCTACCATTTTTTTACATGGTGATAATTGTAAGTTTACATAATTTCCTTCTTTAACAATTCTTACAGAAGTTAAAGGATTGTTTTTTTCGCATTTATTTATTCCGGGACAATTTTTGCAATAATTAAAATCATCTTTGTATTCTGTTAATTTGGCAATATTATCTTTTACTTCTTTGACAGAAAAATTAAAAGGTTTCAAAGAATCATAAACGTCTTTATCGTCTTTTAATTGTGCTACTAATTCAGAGATATATTTAGAAAAATCTAAATCTTGACCAATAATATCTTTTTTATCGAATTCTTTCATAGTAATATTCCTTACTTCTTAAGTGAGTTAATATCTTTTAATAAATCATTTAATTCTTCGTCACTAACTTCTTGAGACGCACTAGCGTCTTGCTTGTTGCTATTATCGTTTTTATTCTCTACCATTACTGTTTTTTTCGTTGCTTTGTTGCTATTAGAAAAATTATTTAAAAAATTCATAGCATCAAGAGTATTGTCTATTTGTTCTCTTTTAATAGAAGCAGCAATTTTCTCACAATAATTTCTTGAAAGTATATTGTTATTTTTTTCCAAAGTATAATCCAAAATAACATTAATGATGCCGTTTGGAAAACCATAATTTTCTGAAAGCATATTTGCAATGTTTATATCACTTGTCGCAGGCCTTGTATTACCTTGAAGAAGAGATAAAAACTCAACTGGAGATTTTTGTTCCATGAGCCCAACTTTTTGGGCGACAAGAGATGAAGAAGAAATCTTTGTTTTGCTTCCTCTTTTCTTTTGAAGAAGAGGAAATCTCACTTTTTCTTTTGCTTCTTCAGTTGCTTTAACAAAATCAATATGCTGTTTAGAAAATGGATCAAATACGTCGATAATTATTGAAGCTATTGTCTGTTCGTTTAAAGAGAAGAATGTGGCAAGTCTTTCGATTTCAAGCATATCCTTTTTGCTGAAAGAGGTTCTTTGTATTTGAGAATTGTCTTCAACATATTTAAAAAATAAATCATACGAAAATTTAACGACAATACGCCCAACTTCGTGACCAACAATATCATTACCAAAATCTTCTTTAAATGATTTGTCATCGTAATTTGGGTTAAAAATATCCACAAAAGAAGCCGATATTTCTTTAAAGGAAGGCTGTATTTTAGAATCAACGTGATAATGAGATGCAAGTCTTCTTGCTTCTTTCTCACCAATTGACTGAATCAAAAGCCCTTTGAACAAAACGTCATCAAAAAATTCTTTAGGATTTTTCGGTGCATATAAAACGTATATTAGATACGAACCATCTTTTCCTTTTTTTTCAAAAGTTCTTAACAGTCCAACGCCTTCTAAAGAACGCCTTGCAGAATATAAAACTCCTGGCTGTATTTGCATCAATGATAATAGATCTTTGTGAGTAAAAACGATTGAATCATCATCTTCGTTTCTTTTTTGTTTTAATAAAGTTAAATAAAGTATTGTTGGAACGCAACCAATCAATGGTTGATATAACTCAACAATAACATCTTTATCAACATTGCTCACAAGACTAGCAATGCGAATTTCATAAATATCATTCTCAGAAATATAGTCCATAATTTTACGAGATAAATCATAGCACATTAATAATTAATATTCTATTAATAAATTCGATTCAATCGGCATTTTTACCTCTATTGTGGATAAGTATAAAAACAATTTTGAGCAATTCATCGAATTTTTTTATTTTATGAAAGTGCTTTCCACAACTTTTTTCCACAATTTTATATTAATATTTCTTTGCTACTTTAATCTTAAAGATTATAATGTTTGCGAGGTGTAAAATTATGGTTCACAAAATTGCTGTCTTAACATCAGGTGGCGACGCCCCTGGAATGAACGCATGTATTCGTGCAGTTGTTAGAGCTGGTTTAAAAAACGGCTTAGAAGTTTTTGCTGTTTATGAAGGTTACAAAGGACTTGTAAATGATAAAATTGTACAATTCGATCGTAATTCCGTTTCCGATATTATCAATCGTGGAGGAACAATTTTGAATTCATCAAGACTTCCAGAATTTAAAGATCCTGCTATAAGGGCAAAAGCGGTAGAAAATTTAAAAGCAAATGGAATTGATGGACTAGTCGTTATTGGTGGCGATGGAACGTATAGAGGTGCTGCTGCTTTAAGCGAAATGGGCATTAACACTATTGGCCTTCCAGGAACAATCGACAATGATATTGCTTCAACAGATTACACTATCGGCTACGATACATGTTTAAACACAATTTGTGATTGTGTTGATAAACTCCGTGATACCACTGCATCACATCAAAGATGCACATTTATCGAAGTAATGGGTAATCACTGCGGTGATTTGGCACTCAATTCAGGTATTGCTGAAGGTGTTGAAATGATTATCACTCCAGATCATCCTATTTCAGATGAAGAAGTTTTCAAAAAATTAAGACAATTAAAAGGTGGTAAAAAGCATTCACTTGTTATCGTAAGCGAAAAAGTTTATCCAAATATTTATGATTTCGCTAAACGTGTCGAAGCAGAAACAGGCATCGAATCGCGTGCTGAAGTTCTTGGTCATTTACAAAGAGGTGGCTCTCCTTCTGCAAGAGATAGAATTTTAGCAACAGAATATGGTGTTGAAGCTGTAAAAGCTCTTTTGAATGGTGAAACAAGTGTTTGTATCGGCGTTCACAATGGTAAAATGGTTCATATAAAAATTGATGAAGCATTGCAAATGAAACGCGATCCTCATACTAAATTACTTGATATTATTAAGGTTGTTAATAGATAATATAATAAATAAGTTGAATAAAAAAACATGGAAAAAGTATTAGCATTTGATATTGGTGGCACTAACATAAGAATTGCCAAAATAAATAAAGACCTTAAAATTGAAAAAATTGAAAAGGTGTCTACACCAAGAAACGACGTTAATGCTTTTTTTGATGCAATTGATAATTTATTAAAACATTTTGATTTAAGCGATGTATCCGCTATCGGGGCTGGAGTTCCAGGTGTTGTTGATAGAGAAAATGGTGTTATCATCGATCTACCAAATGTCGGAATTAAAAACATTGAATTTAGAAAACATTTCTTAGAAAAATATAATCTTCAAACATTCATTAGAAACGACGCTGAAGTTGCTTGCTTAGCGGAAAGTTATGCTGGAAAAGGAAAAGACTATGAACGCGTTTTCTTTATCACTATTTCCACAGGCTTAGGTGGCGCCATGTGCATCAATAATGTAAATCAAGATTACATTACAGAAATTGGCCACACCGCTTATAAATATAAAGACATAATAAGTGAATACGAATATCTTTCATGCGGAACAGGACTTGTTCATTTGGCGTCATTAAACGGCTTGAATATTAAATGCGCAAAAGAATTTTTTGAATTATTAGATAAAAAAGACGAAAAAGCATTATTAGTTAAAAACGAATGGCTAAAAATATTAACCGATTTCTTAAATCTTATCGAAAACTCATATATGCCTGAGATTTATTGCGTTACAGGTGGAGTTATGAAATCAAAAAAATATTTCTTTGAAGATTTAAAAGAAAAAAATAAAGATAAAAATATTGTTGAATGCTATTTTGAAGAAGATGCTGGCATCATAGGCGCCGCAATTTACGCGTTCAAAATGCTAAAAATTGTTTGATTTAATGCTTATAAAAGCATATATTATTCTTAGCGATGACGAAGACACGTTAATAATCGCTTCTCTTAAAGAGAGGGAATTAAAGCTGAGATATTCCTAAGAGAAAATTATTAATACCACTTCTGAGCTTCTAAGGAAATAACTTAGACGTAAGCTTGCGTTAAAGCAACAACCAAGAGCGTATCAATAGATACGAAATAAGGTGGTACCGCGTTAATTGACGTCCTTATATGGGACGTTTTTATTTGTTTAGGAGGAAAATTATGTTAGACAAAAACACCCTTAACCATTCAACTTCCCACTTAATGGCAGAAGCAATAATGAATCTTTATCCAGAAGCAAAACTAGGATTTGGCCCTGCTATTGAAGATGGATTTTATTACGATATTGATCTTCCTTTTCAATTAACAGAAGAAGATTTAGGCAAAATTGAAAAAGAAATGCATCGTTTGGCGGCAAAAAACGAACCATTTGTCCGCAAAGAAGTAACAAAAGACGAAGCTCTTGAATTATTTAAAAATAATCCATACAAAATTGAACTTATAAACGGAATTGAAGGACCTATAACTATTTATTCACAAGGTGATTTCTTTGATTTATGCGCCGGTCCGCATATCGAAAGAACTGGAAAAATTCAAAATTTCAAACTTCTTTCTATTGCCGGAGCATATTGGAGAGGAAATTCTAAAAACAAACAACTTCAAAGAATTTATGGAACATCTTTCGAGAAAAAAGCTGATCTTGAAGCATATCTAAAACTTCTTGAAGAAAGAAAAGCTCGTGACCACCGCCGCTTAGGAAAAGATCTTGGCTTATTCATGCTTTCTGAATATGGTCCTGGTTTTCCATTTTGGCTACCAAACGGAATGATCGTTCGTACTGAAATTGAAAACATGTGGAAAGAAATCCACAGAAAATATGATTATCTTCTTGTTGATACTCCAATAATGCTCTCAAAAGAACTTTGGGAAACATCAGGCCATTGGGATCACTATAAAGATAATATGTATACAACAAAAATTGATGAAAAAGAATTCGCTATCAAACCGATGAACTGTCCTGGTGCAATTTTATGTTATAAGAATGATTTACATTCATACCGCGAACTTCCACTTCGCTATGCTGAGCTTGGACATGTCCACCGTTATGAAGCAAGTGGAGCTCTTAATGGATTATTTAGAGTTCGTTCGTTTACACAAGATGATGCTCATACATTTGTTAGACCTGACCAAATAGAAGATGAAATAAATTCAATTTTAAAATTATATGATGAAATTTATTCAATGTTCGGACTTAATTATAAAATCGAACTTTCAACGCGTCCTGAAGAAGGCTACATCGGCAGCATTGATATTTGGAATGAAAGTGAAAGAATATTAAAAGAAGCATGCGAAAAATCCGGAAAAGAATTTAAAATTAACCCAGGTGATGGTGCTTTCTATGGACCAAAATTAGATTTTAAAGTTAAAGACTGCATGGGAAGAGTATGGCAATGCGGAACAATTCAATTAGATATGAACTTGCCTGAAAGATTTGATGTAACATATATCGATGAAAAAGGCGAAAAAGTACGTCCTGTTATGCTCCACCGTGCATGTTTAGGATCAATTGAAAGATTTATCGGTATAATTATCGAACATTTTGCTGGTGCGTTCCCACTTTGGCTCGCACCTGAACAAATTCGTGTTCTACCAGTAAATAACAATATTCACGCTGAGAAAGCTCAAGAAATCGTAAATGCATTAAAGAAACTTGGTATTCGTGCTTCTCTTGATGCCAATGAAGACAAACTTGGTTATCGTATGAGAAATGCACAAATCAAAAAAGTTCCTTACACAATTGTTATTGGCGACCATGAAAAAGAAGAAGGCACTGTCACATATCGCCATTATGGTGAAAAACAACAAATTACAGTCAAATTCGACGAATTTGTTTCAATGATCCAAGAGGAAATTAGATTGCGCAAAATCTATAAAGAAAAAGAATAATTAATTATTGCCTAATCATTTTATTAGTGATAATATAGTTAACGCAAAGCAAACGTAGAAAGAAGAGCGCCCTTGCTTCTCACCAGATTGACTAATCAATTGGTAAACGCTACAGTTAATAAAATTAACTATGTAAACGGGCGCACTTCGTGCCCGTTTTTCTTAGTAAAGGAGTGATACTTATCAATAACTATCCAGTAAAACAAGGACCTCAACGTCCAAAAAACACCAACAATGATCTCGTCAATGAACGCGTTCGATTCCCAGAAGTTCTTCTAATTGGAAAAAATGGAGAACAATTAGGAAAAATGTCATCACGCGAAGCATACAACATCGCTGTCAATAATGAACTCGATTTGTTATGCGTTGCTCCAAACGCAAATCCACCAGTTTGCAAAATAGTAAATTATGGAAAATATCGTTTCGAACAACAAAAGAAAGCTAAAGAAAGTAAGAAAAAACAACATGTGGTTGAAGTAAAAGAAGTTCAACTTACACCACAAATTGGCCAACACGACTTAGAAACAAAAGCAAAAGCTGCTAGACGTTTCTTAGAAGATGGCAATAAAGTTAAAATTGGCGTTAGATTCCGCGGTCGTCAAATGACCCATATTGAAGTTGGTGAGGAAGTTATGAATAAGTTTATCGCCTTGCTAGAAGATGTTGCTTCCATCGAGAAAAAACCTGCGATGGACGGCAAATGGCTAAACGCTGTAATAGCTTCAAAAGTGAAAAAATAGGAGGAAAAAACAATGGCAAAAATGAAAACAAAAAGAGCCCTTGCAAAGCGTGTTAAAGTAACAGGCAGCGGAAAGCTCAAAAGACATAGTGCCTACACATCACATCTTGCTCCACGCAAGACAACAAAACAAAAAAGACATTTAAGAAAGGCTTCACTCGTTGATAAGACAGATTACAAAAGAGTGAAAACCCTTATTCAATAAGGAGGAATAACCAATGAGAGTTAAAAATAGTGTTGCAACACGTGCACGTCGCAAAAAAATTCTTAAAAGAGCAAAAGGTTATTTTGGTAGCAAACACCTCCTCTTCAAGACCGCTAAAGAACAAGTTCTTCGTTCATTAAGATATTCTTATATTGATCGTAAAAAACTTAAAAGCGATTACCGTAAACTTTGGATTAAACGTATCAATGCTGCATGCCGCATGAACGACATCTCCTATTCACGTTTCATCGACGGACTAAACAAAGCTGGTGTTAAAGTTAATAGAAAAATGTTATCAGAACTTGCTATTAATGATCCAAAAGCTTTCTCTGATTTAGTTGCCGTCAGCAAAAAAGCTAACTAACCTTATCTAACAAAAAACCATTGCCAAGCAATGGTTTTTATTTTACCTTTTTAGAACAGGTTATCCTCTTTTTTTACGTAAATAACTTCTATATTGTCTAATGCTTCTTCAATCATTTTTTGATAATCAAATTTACTTTCGAATTCTATGCATTTTTTAAGATTAGGTTTAGTTTTTGGGTTTTTTGGCGCAAAAATTGTACAGCAGTCTTCATAAGGTCTAATTGATATATCAAACGTATCAATTCTTCGAGAAATATTAATAATTTCTTCTTTATCAGTCGTTACAAGAGGTCTAATGACTGGAATATTTGTTACATCATTAATTACATTTAATGAATCAAGAGTCTGTGAAGCGACTTGGCCAACTGATTCACCACTTGATATAGCTAAAATATGTCTTCTTTTAGCAAGTCCACTTGCTAGACGATACATCATCCTTCTCATGAGTGTTATGGCGTAACTTTCATCACTCACTCGATATATTTCTTCTTGGATTGATGTAAATGGAACGATATTTAAACGAATGTTTTCTTGATAACGATTGAGTTTCCCTAATAAATCTTTTAATTTTTCTATAACACCAATATTTGTATATGGAGGAGATGCAAAATGAATGCATTCGATTGTTATACCACGCTTCATGATTAAATATGCCGCGACCGGGGAATCGATTCCTCCAGAAAGCATATGCATTATTCTTCCACCCGCTCCTAAAGGATATCCTCCAGCGCCTTTAAATGTTTTAGTAAAAACATATGCACCTTCGTTTCTTATTTCAATTGATAAAAGAATATCTGGATTATGAACATCCACAGTTAAAGATGTATTTTTTAATATTTCACCCGCAATAATTCTATTGATTTGATCGGAAATAATCGGGTATGCTTTATTAGCTCTTTTAGCTTTTACCTTAAACGTTTTTCCTTCTTCTTGGGAAATTAATTCAAGACAAACCTTCTTCAAATTTTCAATATTGTCTTCAGTTCTTAAAACCAAAGACATCGAATGAATGCCGGAAACATCTTGCAAAGACGTTATTACTTCTTTGTAATCTTCATCATTTAATTTAACATAAATATGATCATAAAACGTTTCGAAAGTTAAATTTTTAAAATTGCATAAGTTTAATTTAATATTTTTAGTTAAAAGGCGAATAAAATCTTTTTTATTTTTTCCTTTTGTCGATAATTCACCAAAACGAATCATTATATAATCATATTTCATCTTATTTTCTCCAAAATATATGTTAATTCTTTTATAAATGTATCAATATCAGCATGTGAAACATCTTCATCAAATGATAACCTTATCGTATTTGCGGCAAGAACAGGGTCATTTTTAAGCGCCATGACAACTTCTGATATCGGTTCTTTTTTTGAATGACAGGCCGAGACACTGCTAACAAAAATGTTTTTTCTACTCAGAGCTTCCACCACAACACTCGCTTTTTTATTTGTTAATGAAAAATTTAAAATAAAAGGAGAACATTTTTCATCGCTATTAAATGCTATTCCATTAATTTTAGATAGCGAACTTCTTACATACGAATTTAATTCAGCTATTTGGCATATCTTTTTATTTAAATTATTGCATTCAAGTTGCACACATTTAGCCAAAGAAACGGCCAAAGCAACGCTTTGTGTGCCACTTCTAAAACCATCTTCTTGACCTCCGCCTGAAATAACAGGAAGAAAACTAATATTTTTCTTTGCAATAAGAGCACCAGAACCTTTAATACCATGTAACTTATGCCCACTGAAAGAAAACATATCTATTTCATTATAAGGAAGATCGATTTTACCAATTGCCTGAGTTACATCGACGTGTAACATCGCTTTTGGAAAATCATGAACGATATTGGCGATGCTTTTTATATCATTAATGCTTCCAATTTCATTATTTATAGCCATTATAGAAACAAGAATGGTGTTTGTCTTTATAGCGTTTTTAACATCTTTTAGTTTAATTTTTCCACTTTCATCAACTTTCAAAACTGTTACTTCAAACCCAAACTGCTCTTCAAGTTGTTTGAAACATTCTAATACAGAAGGGTGTTCAATATTTGTTGTAATAATATGTCTTCCTCTATTTTTATATTTTAAACAATAACCCTTAATAGCTAAGTTATTAGCTTCGGTCGCGGAAGAAAGAAAAACTACACGATGATTTTTACATCCAAGAGTGCTTAAAATGATATCTCGCGCTTTATTTAAATATGTATTTGCTTCAATGCCTAAATGATGAATGCTATTGGGATTGCCAAAAACATTCGTTTCAATTTTATTAAACAAAGTCATTATTTCTTCTTTAGGTAATGTTGTTGCAGCATTATCTAAATAAATTAAATTATTTTTTAGCATCATCTGTCTCGCTTGATTTTGATAATGCATTGCCAGCTATAATATAACTCTGTTCAAATTCGCCATCATTAAATAGCTCCTCTGCTTGATCGATTAATGATGAAATTTCAGTCGTGTGTTGTCTTTTTCTATTCGCATATATAATAGCGTTCGTTGCCGCGATCATCATATTATAATCTTGATATATTGCGCCTTTATCAAATATTTGATTGTTAATATCATGGACTTCATTAACGTAATTATTTATTTTGTCAACATCAATTGGTGTAACTAATAACAGATTATAAATGCTATTTAAAAGAGTATATAAACGATCAAATTTGCTTTGATATTTTTGTGAGATTTTTTCAACGTTTATATCTTTTACTATTTTTTCATTTTCTTTAATTTTAAAGAAATAATCGTAAATCAAATGATAAGCATTTTCAGAATCGGTTCTTAAAGAAGAAATATAATTAGAAAAATCATCCATTTCAGTAATTACACTTTCTGAAGCGTCTTTTAATTCATCCATCTTTTCGATCAACAAAGTATAAGGTTGTTTAGTTGAACTATGAATCAATGTATCAAGAGAACGTTTTAATGCGCCCAATTTATTAATATCATTATTAATAGATGTGATTTTCGCTTGATGTTCATCATTAATGATATAAACTTTTCCAACTTCTGGAATTGTATTACAAAGTTTGATAAATCTTCTTTCAATGGTGTTCACATTGGAATAAATAGAATCGTTTTCGACATCAAATTTTTCTTTCGCTTTCTTTTCCTCATCAAAAGAGACGAAAAATTCATCAATACGCGACAAAATAAAGTCAATTCTACCCGAAACACCTGTAATATCAAATTGTCTAATTCTTATGGTTAATTCATTTAATTCATCACGCATATCCTTTATCGTGCGACTAACTCCTAAGTGATGAAGAGGGTAATTCTCTTGTTGCATTAATTCATAAGCATTTTCTAAAGAAGAAATTTTATCAGGAACAACGCTTATTACACTCGCACATAAATTAGGTAGTTCACCCATTGCATTAGATACTTCAATTAAGATTTTTTGAATTTTGGGCAAAATTGTATTTGCGTCATCGTATTGGGCTGATTCAACAAAATTTTCAAATTGCTCAAAAAGTGAATCGACATATTTAAAAATTTCTTCAAAAGAATCACTCATTAATTGTAGATCACTTTGTTTGGCATAATATTCTTGTTTGATTCTACGATAATTTTCTTTTAAAGAAAGCGATGCTTGTCTACAATCTTCTTCTGGTTTAACAACTTTTAATAATTCATTATTAAGTTCGTTAACTTTATCTTCAAAAACTTTAATAATATCTTTACTATCTGGAAGAGCTTCATTTAAGACTTTATATTTTTTAGCACTTAACAAGTCTTTTAAATTATTAATAGTTGATTGCGCTTTGCTATCATATTTGTCGCGAATTTCTTTGAATTTTTTCAAAAATCTTGTGTGAACATCAACATAAAGAAGATTTGTGCGTGAAATAATCTCAAGTCTTTTAACATATTGCGCATCTTGACCAATCAATAAAGCGTGTAAATATTGAAAACGGCTTTCGAGGTTTCTAATTTCTTTTTTAATTTTTGTCTTTTTAAACACAGTAAAATAAAGAATTACGAAAATTATTACTAACAAAACAACAGAACCACCGACAATTAAACCGACAATTAAGCCAGTATTATTTTGATTATTTGAAAACATTAACATATCATTCACCTTGCGAAAATGATTTTAACATATAAAAGATTTCTTTTATATAAAAACAATTAATATTATTTAAAAAACTTGTTCTATCTTAAAAAGAAACCGTGTTCAATAAAATCAGTTTTGTCCAAAGAGCCGGCATTTAGTTTGTCAGTTTGCGTACGATAAATACTTCTAAAAAAACTAGAATAATTTTAAAATAATATTGACTTAAAACCTTAATATCTATAAGATATTTATTGCATTGTTGCAGCATGTAAATATTAATTCGTCTGATGTCGGAACAATCGTGAAAAAGTAACCTTCTGCTCATAAGGTGAAATTTATATCCATAACATCCGGAATTAAGAATTTGCACCTCTTGCTTAATGCGTTAAGTGAAAGGAGATATATCATGAGATATACTGGATCAGACTACAAACGTTCACGTCGTCTTGGTTTTTCTACACTTGAAACTGGAAAAGAACTCGCAAAAAGAAGTTACGGCCCAGGACAACACGGCAATGGCCGTAAAAGAAAACCATCAGAATACGGAAAACAATTAGTTGAAAAACAAAAAATCAGACAAATGTATGGTGTTAACGAACGTCAATTCCGTCGTTTGTTTGAAATTGCTAGAGCTAGCGAAGAAGTTACAGGTATTGCTTTCTTCAGAATCCTTGAATCACGTTTAGACAACTTAGTTTATCGTATGGGATTTGCAAGAAGCCGTCGTGCTTCACGTCAACTCGTTAATCATGGTCACATTACTGTTAATGGAAAGAAAGTTGATATTCCATCATATCTTTGCAAAGTTGGCGATAAAATTGCTATCAAAGAAGGACATGATCTTAAAGTTGTAAAAGAGGCTCTTGAAAGCAAACCAGCATCCGTTGCTTATGTCCAAGTAGATGTCGAAAAGAAAGAAGGAACATTCCTTCGTTTCCCAGAAAGAAAAGAACTTCCACAAGACATCAACGAAGCACAAGTTATCGAATACTACAACAGATTACTGTAATAATGAGCAAATTAAAGAGTGGCATCAACTGCCTGAACTAGTCAAGCGAAAGTAGACAGTTCAAAAAGTCCTAATACCCCATGTCATG